>OMGP01000249.1_pt1 | contig 55908 bp, 51 predicted proteins | sample 1646091 | NCBI WGS metagenome assembly OMGP01 (sample SAMN05578580, study PRJEB25193) | human gut metagenome | biome: Human Microbiome; feature: human-associated habitat; material: feces | host: Homo sapiens | place: USA:Birmingham | reverse complement strand
TTTTTTGACACTTAAATAGATATAAAACAATATTATAAAGAAACTTTTAACACAAAAAGTTTCACCAAAGTATTCCTAGTTTGTTTGTGTTTTTTGGTTTTTTTCTGCATAATATATCTTAAGCTTATGGTTTTCTCACATGCAATATGTACAAAAACTAAGCGTCATGTCATTATTCATTTTTTTCTGAGAGAAAAATATAAGGAGGTTGTATTCTATGGAAAAAAAGCAAAAATTTAGTGACATCCTAGTCATTGGTGGTGCGCTCTTTGCCATGTTCTTCGGCGCCGGCAACTTGATTTTCCCGCCCCTGCTGGGTCAGCAGTCCGGTACATCCTGGTTCATTGGTTTCCTGTTCTTCTTCATCTTTGACGTAGGTCTGGCACTGGTTGCCATCCTGGCACTGGTTCGTAAAGGACAGTTTGAAATCAACGGTATCACAGACGTAATGGGTAAGGTTCCTTCCACCATTATCAACTGTATCGCCGTATTGTGTATTGGGCCCCTGCTTGCAATCCCTCGTACAGCAGCGACCACATTTGAAATCGGTGTGCAGCCTCTGGCTCCTAACTTCAGCACATGGATTTTCTCCGCGATCTTCTTCGCAATCGTATTGGCTCTGACAATTCGTCCTTCCAAAGTAGTTGATATCATCGGCGCTTTCCTGACACCCGTACTGGTTATCACACTGCTGGTTATGATCATCAAAGGTATCATCTCCCCTCTGGGCCCCATTGATCTACCTGAAACAACAAACCCCGTACAGAACGGTACTCTGAACGGTTACCAGACACTGGACGTACTGGCTTCCATGATCTTCATCATGATCATCACATCCAGTGCACAGGGCAAAGGCTACACAGAAGGTCACTCCCTGTCTAAAGCAGTCCTGAGCTCCAGCTGCGTTGCTTCCATCGGTCTGTTCGTTATCTACGGCGGTCTGACATATCTGGGCGCAACAACATGTAACCTGGCTGACATGCAGGGTCTGAACCAGACAGCACTGCTGGTTGCTATCACAAAAGCACTGTTCGGCAACACTGGCGTTATCCTGCTGGGCGTTATCGTACTGTTTGCCTGCCTGACAACAGCAATCGGTCTGAGCTCCTCCACAGGCGCTTTCTTCGAAGAGCTGACAGGCGGTAAAGTTTCCTACAAAAAAGTTGTAATCATCGTAGTAGTATTCAGCTGGCTGATCTCCAACGCAGGTGTATCTACAATCATCCAGTTCTCCGCTCCTCTGCTGAACCTGGTATACCCTGGCGTACTGGTACTGATCATCCTGGCGTTCTTCCACAAATCCATCAAGAACAAAAACATCTACCGTGTTGCTACATACTTCGCTATCATCGTAAGTGCACTGGAAATCCTGGCTGGTTTCGGTCTGCCTACTGGCTTCGTAAAATTCCTGCCTCTGGCTCCCATGGGCTTTGCTTGGATCGTACCCGCTATCGTTGGTGGTATCATCGGGAAATTTATCCCCTGCAAAGACTGATGCCTATCTTTTGATCGGTAAATAAAATCATATTGCATAGAGTGTAACAAACCCCCTCTGTTCGAAACAGAGGGGGTTTTTCTTGCTTAAAAAAAGATACGTCTGCCGGAAAGAATCAAGATCAAAAGTCCAAGGGCAAGCCATATCACCATCGTCAGGTAATCCTTCCTGCGAAAGCTATACCACAGCTCCTGTACCCATGCCACCGCAAGCATCAGCAGCGCAATCCAGGTACACACCAATCCCAAAAGTACCGCGATGCCAAACATATTCTCCCAGCGATTGGCAACCAAAATGGCAGCCATCATCAGCAGCAGGCCCATAACACCCACCGCTGCTGCGTATTTCCATAATCCGCTTCCACTGCGACCCATGGTTCGCCCCCTTTTGCTATATTTTCGCTTCTTATTAGGCTGTTATTTTACCATGGGCAGCCGTATACAAAAATCCCTCAAAGGGTATACAAAAAAAGCTGAAAACCTCCGTTTCCAGAGATTTTCAGCTTGATTTTGTTTATGGGTTAATGTCTTCAGCCAATCAGCCCAGCTGTTCCGCTACAACCGCTTTTGCTTTTTCCAGAGCATCTGCGATCTTGGAAGCGTCTTTACCGCCTGCCTGTGCCATGTTGGGACGACCGCCGCCGCCACCGCCGCATACAGCCGCTGCTGCTTTGATGATGTTGCCGGCATGTACGCCTTTTTTCACAACATCGTCAGTTGCCATAGCCATCAGGTTTACTTTGCCGTCTTTGCCGCTTGCCAGTACCACTACACCGCTGCCCAGTTTCTGTTTCAGCTGGTCACCCAAGGTACGCAGCGCATTGCCGTCCATATCTTTCACTTCAGCCGCCAGCACTGCAACGCCGCCGATTTCTACTTTGCCGCTGAGCATTTCGTCTGCTGCGCCGCCCGCCATTTTGGCTTTCAGTTTTTCCAGTTCTTTTGCTGTTTCTTTCTGTTCTGCCAACAGCTGTTCCAGACGAGAGAGCAGTTTGTCAGGTGTGGATTTCACCAGACGACAGATTTCTTTGATTTCGTCTTCCTGTGCCTGATAATGTTTCAGCGCTTCTTTACCTGTTACCGCTTCGATTCTTCTCACACCAGCTGCTACGCCGTTTTCAGACAGAATCTTGAAGGAACCAACCTGTGCGGTATTTTTCAGGTGCGCGCCGCCGCAAAGTTCGATGCTGTAACCGCCCATATCTACCACACGTACCACTTCGCCGTATTTTTCGCCGAACAGTGCCATTGCGCCTCTGTTTCTAGCTTCGTCGATGGACATTTCGTCTGTGTGTACATCATAGCTTGCGAAGATAGCGTCATTTACCAGTCTTTCTACTTCTTTGATTTCATCAGCAGTCATTGCTGCGAAGTGTGTGAAGTCAAAACGCAGTCTGTCCGCGCTTACATAGGAACCAGCCTGTTCTACGTGAGTACCCAGAACGGTACGCAGTGCTTTGTGCAGCAGGTGGGTTGCGCTGTGGTTTCTGGAAGAAGCCATACGCAGTTCCACATCGATGCTTGCGCAAGCCATTTCGCCTACCTGCACCAGACCTTCTGTCACTTCACCCATGTGTGCGATCTTGCCGCCAACAACTTTTACGCAGTTGGTTACTTTCACAACGCCTGTTTCTGTTTTGATAACACCCTGGTCGCCTACCTGACCGCCGCTTTCTGCGTAGAAAGGTGTTCTATCCAGGAATACCGCTACTGTGTCGCCAGCCTGTGCAGTTTCTGCAACGGCTTCATTTGCAACCAGTGCAACGATTTTTGCGTTCGCTACATCATATACATCATAGCCAGCAAAAGCTGTTTCCAGTTCTACGGGCAGTTCGTTGTAAACAGTTTCTGCTGCGCCCATGTAGTTGGATTTTGCTCTTGCGGAACGCGCACGTTCTTTCTGTGCTTTCATTTCTGCTGTGAAAGCGTCTTCATCGATTTCCATGCCTTCTTCTGCCAAGATTTCTTTTGTCAGGTCAACAGGGAAACCGTATGTGTCGTACAGACGGAAGGATTTTTCACCGGACATCACTTTTTCGCCGGCAGCTTTCATTTCTTCCATGTCTGCTTTCAGGATTTCCATACCTTTGTCGATGGTCTTATAGAAGCTGTTTTCTTCGATGGACAGGATTTTGAAGATGTAATCCTGTTTTTCCACCAATTCGGGATAAGCTTCACCGCTGCAAGCGATTACGGATTTGGACAGTTCTGCCAGGAATTCGCCTTCGATGCCCAAGAGTTTCCCATGACGAGCCGCACGACGCAGCAGACGACGCAGTACATAGCCACGACCTTCGTTGGAAGGCAGTACACCGTCAGCAGTCATCATTGTTACGGAACGGATATGGTCTGTGATAACACGAACGGAAACGTCTGTTTTATGATCTTTGCCGTATTCTACGTTTGCTTTTGCGCAAACAGCGTCACGGATGGATTTTACGGTATCTACGTCGAAAATGGAGTCTACACCCTGCATGATGGTTGCCATACGTTCCAGACCCATACCGGTATCTACGTTTTTCATAGCCAGTTCTGTGTATGTGCCGTCTTCTTCAGCGTTGAACTGTGTCAATACCAGATTCCAGAATTCCATGTATCTGTCACAGTCACAGCCTACGCCGCAAGTAGGGCTGTCACAGCCGTATTCGGGGCCACGGTCATAGTAGATTTCTGTACAAGGACCGCAGGGGCCTGTGCCGTGTTCCCAGAAGTTGTCTTCTTTGCCCAGTTTTACGATTCTGTCCCAAGGCAGGCCTACTACATCATGCCAGATTTTGCCTGTTTCATCGTCTTCTTCGTAAATGGTTACATACAGTCTGTCTTCGGGGATTTCCAGTACTTTTGTTACGAATTCCCAAGACCAGGGCACAATTTCGTTTTTGAAGTAATCACCGAAGGAGAAGTCACCCAGCATTTCAAAGAATGTGCCGTGACGAGCGGTTTTCCCTACGTTGTCGATATCACCTGTACGGATACATTTCTGGCAGGTTGTCACTCTTTTGCTGGGAGGGATTTCCTGACCTGTGAAGTATGCTTTCATGGGTGCCATACCGGAGTTGATCAGCAGCAAGCTGTTGTCGTTGCGGGGCACCAGAGGGAAGCTGGGCAGACGCAGATGGTCTTTGCTTTCAAAGAATTTCAGAAATTCTTCACGAATTTCGTTTACACCTAAATATTTCATATCTTACCTCCTTAAATATTTTCAATCTGTTAACAGGATACCCGGAAAATAAAAAAGCCCCTGACAAAAGTCAGGGACGAATTCACCGTGGTACCACCCTTGTTACGCCCAAAGGGACGTCACTCAAAGCCTTTAACGCAGGCATACGCTTTGACATACTTCTCTTTCCGCCAAAGAGCTGTGGTTCTTACCCGAAAAGACTGCTTCGGCAATGTGCTGCGGGAAATCTTCCACCAGTGATTTCCTCTCTGGAACGTCCACCCCTTGCGTACTCCTTCTTTTCTTGGCTTGTTTCCATATAAAAATACAATTAGATTATAGACATGCCCTGTCACTTTGTCAAGAAAAACCGCCCTTTTCCAGTAAAAATGACCATATGCAGCCCACACGCCTTATGGTATCATCGAAAAAAGGGCATTGTTTTTCAAAAAGGGGGATTTATTATGAAAAGTATTGCTGGCGTTCTCGCTGTCACTTTGAACCTATTGATACTGACGCTGATTTGGGGCTTTTCCTATCTGCACGCTTACACAGATGCACTTGCAGGCACATTCATGCCAGAGGAATATCGGTATCTGCCCATTCCGCTGATTGTGCTTGTCATTGGGTCTATGATTGTGGAGCTTGCGCTCATTTATCGACAGGAACTGTCCGTTTATTTCCGTTCCAACAACAAAGAAAAATAATAAAAAGCTGATATGAGGGGCATCTTCATAAGAAAACAAAGCAAGCTGAAATCTTTATGATATAGAGGATTTCAGCTTGCTTATTTTTCTTTGATATATTTTCTTAAGGGGAAATTGCTTTCTGTATCAGCTTTTTATGTTCTCATTTCTCCCAGCACTTCTCCCATCCGCTTCATACCCACTTCGATTTTATCGTCGGTGAGTCCCGCAAAACTGAGCCGCACATGGCTGACCGTTCCGCCTTCGATGAAGAACTGACTGCCTGGAGAAACCAGCACATTTTTCTCCAACGCCCGATTGCAGAACAACTCCGCATCTACATCTTCCGGCAGGCGCACCCAAAGACTCACGCCCCCTTCCGGCAAGGCAAAAGATGCTCCTTTGGGCAGGAGATACTTCTTCGCCATGGAAACGGCTTTCCGGTATTTGCCGCTGCCATACTGACGCACCTGTTTTCCATGGGCTTCCCAGCCATTGACCCGGAGATATTCCTCCAAAGATTTCTGGATAAAGCCAGAGGTGGAAATATCCGTGGTATACTTCGCCTCCATAACCGCATGACGTACTTTTTTCGGCAATACCATGAGCCCCATACGCAGACCGGGCATGAGAATCTTGGAAAAACTCTTGATGTAAATGACGCGATTCTTATAGTCCAAGGCTTTGAGGGGCAAAGGCATTTCCCTGCTGTAATGGAAGTCGTAGAAGTCGTCTTCCTCGATGATGTAAGTATCGTATTTTTCCGCCAGTTCCAGCAGACGGCGCTTTTTCTCCATGGAATAAGAAATCCCCGTAGGTGTCTGGAAATAGGCCATCATATAGATAAAACGGGGATGGTACAGCTTCAAATAATTTTCCAGAGCTTCCATTTCCATACCGTCCGCTTCCATGGGGATACCCACAAGTTTTGCCCCTCTGGACAGGAATGCCCCTGCCGCACCATAAAAGGTAGGGCTTTCCACAAAGACCACATCCCCATACCGCAGGATAGCTTTAGACATAATGTCGATACCTTGCTGGGCACCGGAAATGATCTGCAAATGTTCCGCCGCCGTATGGATGCCAAAGGACATCAGATAACGGCAGAGTTCCTCTCTCAGGGGCAGATACCCCATACTGTCTGTATAACGGAAGGCACCTCCTTTTTCCCGTTCCAGCACCGTATCAAAGGCTTTTTTGAAGGCATCCACCGGGAACAACTCATTGGGCAGGGATGTCAGCGTAAAATTGATGGCATGTTCCAAGGCCGGTGTCTTTTCAAACAATTGCAGATTTCGTCTTGCCACAGGTTCCGGCACTTTTTCCACAGGCAAAGGGGAAATATAAGTACCACTTCCTACCCGAGAATACACCATCTGCTTCTGTTCCAGATATTTATAAGCTGTCACCACTGTCACCGTATTGACACCGAAATGGGATGCCATTTTCCGAATGGGCGGCAGTTTGCTGTCCGCAGGCAAAAGCCCATCTGACGCCAAAGCGCCAATGGCATCGGCAAGCTGGCGATAGATAGGCACCTCCGATGTTTTATCCAGTTGTATCTGAAAAATCTCGTCCATGTTTCCACCTTCTTTCTATCTCAAACCAAAAAGAAACCGGAAATTTCTGTTTTCTTCCAAAATTTCCGGCTGTTTTCTATTTTAATACTGTTTTCTGCCTGATGCACCAGGGATTCCCATGGCTTCCCGATACTTGGCTACGGTTCTGCGGGAAATCTGCACACCCTGTGCCACCAGTTTTTCCGTCAGTTCCCGGTCACTGAGGGGATGGGTCTTATCCTCACCGTCAATGATGTCAGCCAGCTGTTTCTGCACGCTGCTGGCAGATACGCTCTGTGTGCCGTCAGTGACAACGGCTTTGGAAAAGAAGTCACCTAAGGCAAATACCCCTTTGTCGCATTGGAGATATTTATCCTTCACAGCGCGGCTGATGGTAGACTCATGCACTTGCATTTTTTCCGCCACATCCACCATACGCAGAGGCTTCAAGGCTCCGTTTGGAGAAAGGAAAAATTCCCGCTGTACAGCCACAATCTGTTTTGCAGTTTCCAGCAAAGTGGATTCCCTTCTGCCCACACACTGGACTGCCCATTCCGCCTGCCGCAGCTTCTGTGCCACATATTCTTTCGTATCTTTGGAAGGGTCTTCCTTCAAAATCTGCCGATAAGAAGGGCTGATAAACAGTCTTGGCACCAGAGAACTGTTGACGCTCACCAGCAGTTCTCCCCCTCTGCGTTCCACAAACACATCGGGCACCACGTATTCCACCGGGCGATCATTGGCAAAACCACTGCCGGGCTTGGGGGCGCAGCTGCGAATCTCTGCCAAAGCGTCTGCCATTTCTTCCATAGATATATGCAGCTTCTTGGCAATATAGGAGATGCGGTTTTTGGCAATATCCGCCAGATAATCTTCCACAATGTTCTGGGCTGCCACAGAAGCGCCTTTTTGCATGAGCTGTATCTTTAGACATTCCTTCAGATCTCTGGCTCCCACGCCGGGCGGATCAAGTTTCTGCAAATGTCCCAATATTTCCTCTGCCCGCTGCATATCCAGATGGTAACGCTCCATAGCTGCTTCCAGGGCGTCTGTTTCCAGATAGCCGCTTTCTTCCGTGCTTTCCGCCAGAAATGTCAGTATCTTTTTTTCCTTTTCACAGACAGGCAAAAGATGGATCTGGAAAAGCAGGTACTCCCTGAGGCTCTGGGCTTCCTTCTTGCCATAGCGCAGGTCTTCCCGTTCTTTTTCATTATCCATTTCTGTCTGGTAAAAGCCCCGGTTCTGTTCATCGCTTTCCTGAAGCCACTCCAATTTTTGCAGCAGTTTTTCATCTTCCGGCAAAAGAGGGCGTTCTTCCGACCAGTCCAGCAGTGGATTTTCTTCCGCCACTTCCCGTATGTATTCCGATAACGCCAGGGTATTCATCTGCAGGATCTCAACGGACTGCTGCATCCGCTGGGAAAGAATCTGCTTTTGCTGTATTTGCAGCGAAAGATCCATATCCTCCGCCTCCTTCCCTCTTTTTTTGTTCTTATTGTAACACAGGGGAAATGGAGTAGCAAGTTTTATGCCATTGTTTTACATTTCTGTGAGATTGCTGCCAGTTTTTTTGTAAAAGATACCAGTTTTCCAGCCGAAATGTTGGTAATAAATTCTCATTTACATTTATAGATAATAATAGTACACTTTAGGGGAAGAAAATGTTTTGGATACAAACTAACTGGGAAATGATTTTATAAAATGCAATTCTTTCCTAATTAAATACATCTTAAAATTTGATGTAACGAAACACATATTTTGCTTAAAAAAGCATTTTTCCCGTTTTTTTGGCAAAAAAATGTTGTGAATTTCTTATTTTTGTATTAAAATATTGCTGTTATATATAGCTATATTTTTATAAAGTATAACCAAACTAAGCGTTTCCAGCCAAATGCTTTTCTTTTGTGCTGTAAACGCAAAAATCACTTGACAGAGGGGGATAATATGCAAGCTTTAACGTTCAAACGTGGAGTTCACCCGCCCGATGGAAAAGCTCTGTCCGCAGAGCAGCCCATTCAGGTGATACTCCCCAAGGAAAACTCTGAGTTGTTCTACCCTATGTCCCAGCATATCGGGGCTCCTTGTGAACCTCTGGTAGCAGTTGGCGACCATGTAAAAGTAGGACAGAAAATCGCTGAGTCACCTGCATTCATGTCTTCTCCCATCTTTGCCAGCGTATCTGGTGAAGTTGTGGACATTAGACCCATGCTGGTACCCGGCGGCGCAACTGTAAAATCCATCGTTGTCAAAAACGACGGCAAGATGGAAGAAATCGAAGGTCTGAACCAGGGCAGAGATTACACAACCATGTCCAACGAAGAAATTCTGGCAGCAATCAAAGATGCCGGCGTTGTTGGTCTGGGCGGTGCGGGCTTCCCCACACATGTAAAACTGAACCCTCCCAAAGACACACCGATCGATCACATCCTCATCAACGCAGCTGAATGTGAACCTTACCTCACATGCGACTACCGTCTGATGCTGGAAGAACCCGAAAGAATCGTAAAAGGTCTGCAGATCATGCTGAAACTGCACCCCGGTGCAAAAGGCGTTATCGGTATCGAAATGAACAAGCCCAAAGCCATCGAATCCATGACAAAGGCTTGTGAAGGCATCGACAACATCACTGTTCAGCCTCTGGTGACCAAATTCCCTCAGGGTTCTGAAAAACACCTGATTTACGCTATCACAAAGAGAGAAGTGAAATCCGGTGCACTGCCTGCAAGCGCTGGCTGTATCGTAGACAACGTTGATACCGTTGTTGCTATCGAAAGAGCTATCTGCAAAGGCAGACCTCTGATGAGAAGAATCGTAACCGTTTCCGGTAAAGGTATCAAAAACCCCGGTAACTACAAGATCAGAATCGGTATGACACTGAGAGATCTGGTAGACGCTATCGGCGGTTTCAACGAAGGCGCTAACGCACCTGTAAAACTGATTGCCGGCGGTCCTATGATGGGCCCTACCCTGTACACTCTGGATGTTGCTTCCGTTAAGACCACTTCTGGTCTGCTGTGCTTCACACAGGAAGAAGCTTTCATTCCCGAAGAAAGAAACTGTATCCGTTGCGGTAAATGCGTAGAACATTGCCCTATGGGCCTTCAGCCTTTCCTGCTGAACGCATGCGCACTGAAAGGTGACGGCGAAGGTTTCGTAAAACATCACGGTCTGGATTGTATCGAATGTGGTTCTTGTTCTTACGAATGTCCCGCAAAACGCCAGCTGGCACAGTCCATCCGCGCAACTAAGAAAATCGAAGCAGGCAAAAAAGCTGCCGCAGCCGCTGCTGCAAGAGCAAAAGCGGAAGCTGAAGCAAAAGCCAAAGCTGAAAAGAACTGAGAAGGGGGGAGAGTAAAGAATGGCTAATTTTGTAGTATCCGGTACCCCTCATGTGCGTTCTAAAGAATCCATTCAGAGCATCATGCGTGACGTTATCATCGCGCTGATTCCTGCAACAGCGATGGGTATCTATTTCTTCGGTATTCCTGCATTGATCCTGATTGCAGTTTCCATCGTAGCCAGCGTATTCTTCGAATGGCTGTATCAGAAACTGCTGAAAAAACCTGTAACCATCAGTGACCTGTCCGCAGTTGTAACAGGTCTGCTGCTGGCAATGAACCTGCCCGCAAGCGCTCCTATCTGGGTGCCTATCGTTGGTGCAGCATTCGCTATCATTTTTGCAAAACAGCTCTTTGGTGGTCTGGGTCAGAACTTCATCAACCCTGCACTGGCTGGTAGAGCATTCCTGTTGGCTTCTTATCCCACAGAAATGACATCCTGGACAGCACCCGTTGGTTTCAGCGGCGCTGACGCAGCAGCAGTTGCAACACCTCTGGCTACACTGAAAACAGGCGTTATGCCCGACGCAAGCCTGCAGGATGTTATCTTCGGTAACATCGGCGGCTGTATCGGTGAAACATGTGCAATCGCACTGATCATCGGTGGTATCTACCTGCTGGTGAAACATGTTATCAGCTGGAAGATTCCTGTACTGTACATCCTGACAGTATTCGTACTGACCGCTGCTATCGGCAGAAAAGGTCTGCGTGTACCTGTTTATGAAATCTTCACCGGCGGTCTGATGCTGGGTGCTTTCTTCATGGCAACTGACTATGCATCTTCCCCCGTTACACCGAAAGGCCAAGTTATCTTTGCCATCGGCTGTGGTATCATCACCACACTGATCAGAATTTTCGGCGGTTACCCCGAAGGTGTATCCTACTCTATTCTGATTATGAACCTGGCTGTACCTCTGATCGAAAGATTCACAGAACCTAAGATCTTCGGTGCACTGCCCAAAGTGAAGGAGGCGAAAAAAGCATGAACACAAAAGAAGTTGTAAAACCCGCAGTTGTGCTTCTGCTTATTTCCGCAGTTGCTGCGGCTTGCCTGGGTGTGGTTTCTGAAGTAACAAAAGAACCCATCGCACTGCAGAACGAAAAAACATTGAACGAATCCATGAAAGCAGTTATGCCTGAAGCATCCAGCTTTGAACAGCTGACAGATGCAGAACTGACAGGCACAATCACTGCCGTTTACCAGGCTGACAACGGCGGCTACGTTCTGACAACAGAACCCGGCGGCTTTGGCGGCGCTGTAAAAACAATGGTTGGCATTGACGCTGACGGTGTGATCACTGGTCTGCGTGTAACTGGCCACTCCGAAACACCCGGTCTGGGCGCAAAATCCACAGAACCCGAATTCTATGAACAGTTTGCTGGCAAATCCGGCAGCGTAGCTGTTACAAAAGACGGCGGTGAAATCGTGCCCATCACAAGCTCCACCATTACTTCCAGAGCTGTTTGTGCTGGTGCACAGGAAGCTTTGGACTGGGTCGCAGCGAACGGAGGTGCTAACTAATGGCTAACCCTATCAAAATCCTGAAAAATGGTATTATCAATGAAAACCCTACCTTTGTACAGGTTATCGGTATGTGTCCTACACTGGCTGTTACCAGCTCCGCGATCAACGGTATCGGTATGGGTCTTTCCACAACAGCAGTACTGATTTTTGCGAACTTGTTCGTATCCCTGCTGAGAAAAGTAATTCCCGATAAAGTAAGAATCCCTTGCTTCATCGTTGTTATCGCAACATTCGTTACAATCATCGAATTTATGCTGAAAGCATATCTTCCTGCTTTGAACGCATCTCTGGGTCTTTATATCCCTCTGATCGTTGTTAACTGTATCATTCTGGCCAGAGCAGAAGCATTCGCTTCCAAAAACGGCCCTATCGCTTCCGTATTCGACGGTATCGGCATGGGTCTTGGTTTCACAATCGCTCTGGGTGTTCTGGGTCTGGTGCGTGAATTCATCGGCGCTGGTACTCTGTTCGATATGACAGTACTGCCTGAAGCATTCCCCAGAACTCTGCTGTTCGTTATGGCTCCCGGTGCGTTCTTCACACTGGCTTGCCTGATGGCTGCACTGAATTATTTCAGAAACAAGAAAAAAGCATAAGGAGGGGTAGAGAATGTATCTGATTTTGTTATTATTGGCCGGGATCTTCGTAAACAACTACGTTTTGTCCCAGTTCTTAGGCATCTGCCCATTCCTCGGCGTTTCTAAAAAAGTAGACACCGCAGCCGGCATGGGTATGGCCGTAATCTTCGTTATCGTATTGGCCAGTGCGGCTTCCTGGTTGGTTTATAACCTGATCCTGGTTCCCCTGGAAATCGAATACCTGTATAACATCGCGTTCATTCTGGTTATCGCATCCCTGGTACAGTTTGTAGAAATGTTCCTGAAAAAAGCAGCTCCTGCTTTGTATCAGGCACTGGGCGTATTCCTGCCCCTGATCACAACAAACTGTGCGGTACTGGGTGTAGCCGTACTGAACATGCAGAAGGGTTATTCCTTCATCGAATCCATCTTCAACGGTATCGGCGGCGCTGCTGGTTTCGCACTGGCAATCGTACTGTTCGCTGGTATCCGTGAAAGAATCGCAGACAACGATACACCTAAGGCTTTCGACGGTTTCCCCATGGCTCTGGTAACCGCTGGTCTGATGTCTATCGCTTTCCTGGGATTCTCCGGTCTGATTAAACTGTAATGCAAGGAGTGTGACAAAAATGGACATTATGAATATTGTATACCCGATCCTGAGTATCGGTGGCCTTGGTGTTGTTTTTGGTGCAGGCCTTGGCATTGCCGGCGAGGTCTTCAAAGTAGACGAAGATCCCAAGATCGGTGAAATTCTGGAAGTACTGCCCGGCGCTAACTGCGGTGGCTGTGGCTTCCCCGGTTGTGGCGGTTGTGCTGCTGCAATCGCTGCTGGTTCTGCTCCTGTTAATGCCTGCCCCGTTGGCGGCGCTGCAGTAGCAGAAAAAGTAGGTGCCATCATGGGTATCGAAGCAACAGCTTCCGAACCCGTAGCTGCATTCGTAAAATGCGGTGGTACTTGTGAAACAGCAAAAATGAAATACGACTACTTTGGTATTGACGACTGTAACATGGCTGTACAGCTGGCTGGCGGCGGCGCTAAGAGCTGCACATATGGCTGTCTGGGTCTGGGCAGCTGTAAAAAAGCTTGTGCTTTCGGCGCAATCGAAATCATCGATGGCGTTGCAGTAGTAGATAAAGATAAATGTGTAGCTTGTGGTAAATGCGTATCTGCTTGCCCGAAACACATCATCGAACTGCTGCCTGCTAAGAAGAAAGTAAAAGTACAGTGCTCTTCCAAAGATGTTGGTAAGAATGTAATGCAGGTTTGCTCCACAGGTTGTATCGCATGTAAGATCTGTGAAAAGAACTGTCCTTTCGATGCAATCCATGTTATCGACAACGTGGCAGTAATCGATTACAGCAAATGTAAATCTTGCGGTATCTGTGCAAACAAATGCCCGAAAGGCGTTATCACAGGTAAGAGACCTGCTGCTCCCGCTGCTGCTCCCAAAGCAGAAGCTCCTGCTGCTGAAGCACCTAAAGCAGAAGAAAAACCCGCTGAATAATCCAAAACAGCAAAACGGTGAAGCCATCGGCTTCACCGTTTTTTATGCTCACTGACATTTCCAATTAAGAAAGCCGGAACCCTTAACACAGGGGACTCCGGCTTTTTTTCTCTCTCCCAAAACTTTACGGGAAACATTCCCCCTTTGACCTTCCTTGATTGCTGTTTCCTCTCTTTCCCCCTCCTTTGCCAAAAAGCGCCGTCTTTCGTCATTTTCTCAAGGAAATCAAAGGTTTCCTCCCTGTTTTTTTATGTTTTGTTCCCTTTACCCCCTTGTCAAAATATGATATACTTTTGGAAATAACACAGGAGGACAATCACATGAAAGGACGTTCACAAAACATTTGGGTTTTGATACTGCTGCTGCTGGCTGGCGTTGTGCTGGGCGGATTTTTGGCACAGCTTCTGAGCGGTTACCCTGCCTTGAGTTGGCTCGGTTATGGCAAAAGCTTCGGGCTTACCTCTCCTTTGGTGTTGGATTTGGGCGTGCTGACACTGCAATTCGCTTTTACGGTACGTTTTACCATCGCCGGTATTCTGGGTATCGTCCTTGCTTTTTTTATTTATCGCAAAATTTAAACAGATCCAGCCGTCTGTTTCGGGGAAATTCCACGGGAAGGACGGTTTTTTTCTGTCGTTTTTTGCGTGGAAATTTTCTTGTTTTTCCTAATTCCAATGGCTTTTTTATTGAAAATTCCGCAAAAAAAAGGTATTATAAAATGTAAGGCTTTTTCAGGAGAAGAAAAATCCATTCTGGTTTTTATGATAGAAAGGGGTTAATTGAATTTATGTTTTCCAAAGATATGGGTATCGACTTGGGTACCGCCAATACACTGGTTTATATGCGTGAAAAAGGCATCATCGTAAACGAGCCTTCCGTTGTAGCCATCAACGTACAGACAAAAGAAGTGCTGGCTGTGGGCAACGAAGCAAAAGAAATGATCGGACGTACACCCGGCAACATCGTTGCCATCCGTCCCATGAAAGACGGCGTGATCGCAGACTTCGACGTAACACAGGCAATGCTGCGCTACTTCATCAACAAGGCTTATGTTCGTTCCATGTTTGGCCCTAAGCCCCGCATCGTTATCTGCGTACCCTCTGGCGTAACAGAAGTAGAAAAAAGAGCTGTACTGGAAGCAGCCATCGCTGCCGGCTCCAAAGATAAAGACACTTACCTCATCGAAGAACCCATGGCTGCATCCATCGGCGCAGGTCTGCCCGTTGCGGAACCTACCGGCAGCATGGTCGTTGACATCGGCGGCGGTACCAGCGAAGTGGCAGTCATTTCCCTGGGCGGCATCGTTACCAGCACATCCCTGCGTGTAGCCGGTGATGCTCTGGACAGCGCCATCGTCAACTACATCAAACGTGAATTTAACCTGGCTATCGGTGACAGAACCGCTGAAGAAATCAAAATCACCATCGGTTCCGCTTACCCTCTGGAACAGGAAGAAAAAATGGAAATCCGTGGTCGTGACCTGCTTTCCGGTCTGCCTAAGACCATTGAAGTCAATTCCGTACACATTCGCGAAGCACTGAGCGAACCCGTATCTTCCATCATCGAAACCATCAAACAGACTCTGGAAGCAACTCCTCCCGAACTGGCTGCTGACGTTATGGAATACGGCATCACTCTCACAGGCGGCGGCGCACTGCTGCGCGGTCTGGATGAACTCATCACATCCGAAACAGACATGCCCGTTCATGTGGCAAACGAACCACTGAACTGCGTTGCTATGGGTACTGGTCTGGTGCTGGAACACATCGATACACTGAAAAACGTATTGATCTCCCCTAGAAAAGCATTGTTCTAAGAATCCGAAATCATCGTGAAGGAGCGTTTCAATTGTTTTCCTTTTTTGAAAAATACAAAAAGTTCATATTCACTGGTGCCATACTGCTTCTGACAGTATTGGCGCTGGTGACAAGCGGAAAAAAGCTGAATGCCACCATATTTGAAAGTGCCCTCGGCTTTGTTGTAACGCCCTTCCAGGATATTACTTCCGGCATCGGCAGATGGGTGGAAAACACCACCTCAGAACGCCGGGAGCAGGAAGAAATTCTGGCAGAAAACGAAGCCCTGCGGGAACAGGTGGCATCTCTTCAGTCTGATAACACCCGCCTTTCCCTGTATGAAGCGGAAAACGCAAAACTTTCCGCACTGCTGAAGATCGCTCAGAAATATCCCGAATACAACACCTTCGGCACTACCATCATTGCCAAGAACCCCGGCAGCTGGTATGACGTATTCACCGTAGACAAAGGCACTTCCGACGGCGTGGAAGCCAACATGGTACTGGCTGCGCCGGAAGGTCTGGTGGGCAAGATCATCGAAAGCGGCGCTACTTACGCCAAAGGCCAGTCCATTCTGGACAGCCGCAGCTCTGTGCCTGCCATGAGCGCCCGTACAGGGGACTTAGGCGTTGTGAAAGGCGATTACACTCTCATGAACAACGGCCTGTGTAAAATGGAATATATCGACGCAGAAGCGGAAATCGCCGTAGGGGATGAAATCGTGACTTCCCATCTGAGCGATGTTTATCCGCCGGGACTGACCATCGGCCGTGTGAAAGAAATCAAAAACGATACCAACGGTCTGACCCGTTATGCCATCATCGAACCGGCGGTAGACCTGAAACATCTGGATACTCTGCTGGTCATTGACAAAACAAACACTCGTACCGTTTCTCCCGGTGACCTGTCTGTTCCCACAGATATTCCTGCAACTCAGCCGGAAACAGAAGAAGACCCCCTCACCGAAACGGACGAAACCCAAACCACTCCCTCCGGCGATACACCGGATGAAGAAACACAGACAAACAGCAATTCGGAGGCTGACACAAATTGAGAATTTTATTGACAGGTATTCTTATTTTCGTCAACTTCATACTGCAGACCACATTGCTCCCGTATATTTCCATTGGGGGCATTCTGCCTAATACGGCGCTGATCATCGTGGTTTCCTATGCTCTGCTCCGGGGCAGCACGGAAGGCGCCATTGTGGGCTTTTTCAGCGGTCTGCCCATTGATATTTTCTTCGGTACATCCTTTGGGTACTACACTTTGCTGTTCCTCCTTGCCGGTCTTTTGATCGGACGGAGCCAAAAGGATTTCTACCGTGAAAATTATCTGCTGCCCATCATCATTTGTTCACTGGCAGCCATCGTATATGAAAGCATTATTTTCATCACCGGTTTTTTCCTCCAGGGAAATACCACGGTGCTGTATTTTCTGGTGCGTCTGGCACTGCCGGAAGCCGTTTACACAGCGGTTGTCACCATTCCCATTTACCGTCTGCTCTTTGGCATCAACGAATGGCTGGAGTTAAAGGAAAAATACAAGTATCGGCTGTTTTAACAAAACCTGCCTGCCATGAAGGAGGTTCCTATGCGTAAATATTGGGAACATTTTTTAGATTTATGCAAAAGCAGAATATTTGTCGTATTGTGCGGGATTTGTCTGCTTTTTTTCATATTGCTCATCCGTCTGTTTCTTTTGCAGATCGTCAACGGGAAGGAATACAATGAGTCACTGCTCACCAGCGTATCCAAGGAGGTCAATGTGCCCGCACCTCGCGGCAACATCTATGACCGCTACGGCAGACCACTGGCGGAAAACAAAGCGGCTTATTCCGTACAGATTGACGACAGCGTCACACCAGATCTGACGGCTTATCGTGCAGACCTGATTCGGGATCTGCTGGATACCCTGTTCGCTTCCGGCACAGAGGCAAATGACGCCCTGCCCATTTCCAAATCTTCCCCCGCTGCATTCACCTTTGAAGGGGATGAAAAAGAACGGGAACAGGCTGAGGAAAAATGGAAAACAGAAATCGGTCTGGATCGGAAACAAATGGATTATACCGCTGACGAATGTCTGAATTATCTCTACGAAAAATATGAGGCGCCCGAAGACTACAACACAGCGCAAAAACGCATGTATGTCTACTATGACCTGACTCTTTCCGACAAGAGCCTCATGTGTCTGACACTGGCGCAGAAACTGACGGAATTCGGCGAAACCATCATTGACAGCATTCCTCTGGATACGGAATATCCTTATTCCTTCCAGTTCGGCGGCAGCAAAACCAAAGAAGAAAACTGGAAGCTTTCCTTCCTCATGGAAGACGAACAGCTTTCCTATGATTCACTGGAAACACTGGATTATCTGCGGGACTTCTTCGGCTTCCCCGAATACCTGCCCGACGACCTGGTGAGAAAAGCCGTTGGCATCCGTAATTCCCTTTACGAAGTGCGGTATCAGAAATATCAGTCTGTAACCATCGCCACGGAAATCAGTGACAAAACACTGGCTTATGTAGAAGAAAATCAGGATGTTTTCCCCAATGTGGTCATCAGCACCGTTTCCCTGAGAGAATATCCCAACGGGGAACATTTTTCACAGATCATTGGCTATATCCGCCAGATGACCGAGTCTGACATTGCTTTGTATCAGGATATTGTCGACGCAGAAGGCAATCCTGTTTACAGCTCCACAGACATTGTCGGTCAGGCTGGTATCGAAAAACTTTATGAACAGGATCTGAACGGCACCGACGGCAAAATCACCATCGAAGTCGACAAAGAAGGCCGTCGTATGAGCGTCATCAGCTCCACAGATCCCATCCCCGGCAAGGACGTTTACCTGACCATTGACAGCGAACTGCAATCCATTGCCTACACCGCATTGGAAAACGCTTTGCGGGATGTACTGCTTAACCGCCTCACTTCCGGCGGAAAATACGGCATTTCCACCACGGAGCTTTTCTCCACCATGGTCAATGCCAACCATATTTCTTCTGCCCTGATGCTTTCCGCACAGGAAGGAACCATACAGAAAACACTGGTAAACCGCTGCAAAGCTACCGTCCCTGATTTCTCAGTGGATGCGGAAAACGCAGTGGAAATCCTCCAGACCTTCCTGACAGACGGTCTGACAAACGGCAATGTTTCCGCACAGGAACTGCTGCTGTGCATGATCGAGCAGGAAAGAGTTCCTGCCACACCGGAAGAAATCGAAGCTGTGAAAAACGGCTCTCTGGCGCCTTCCTCTTTCGTCATCCGTAAGTTGGAAAGCGGCGAAATGAGCCCCGCTGATACAGCCCTTGACCCCTCTACCGGGTCTGTGGTGGTTTCCGAAGTAGACAGCGGTCAGGTGCTGGCGCTGGTAACTTACCCGTCTTACGACAACAACCAGCTGGTCAACACATTCAACAACAGCTACTATAACCAGCTGCTGGAAGATACCAACACACCTTTGGTTAACCGTCCGCTGAAACAGAAAAAAGCGCCCGGTTCCACATTCAAAATGATTTCCGCCATTGCAGGTCTGGAAACCGGCACCATCACCCCTTCCACTGTCATTGCAGACAAAGGGATATTCAAAGACGCCGGTACTCCTTACGCCCGCTGCTGGATTTACAGCAACAATGGCGGTACCCACGGTGCTGTCAACGTTTCTCATGCGCTGGAAGTATCCTGTAACTACTTCTTCTATGAACTGGGTTACCGCATGGGCAACGCGGATAACGGCACCACAGAACAGTCCATTGCCACACTGAACGAATATATGGCAGGCTTCGGTCTGAACTCTGTCACCGGCATTGAACTGGAAGAATACGGCCCTACCATGGCATCTCCTTACTACAAGGAACGTACCATCAAAACATACAACCCCGACGCTACCAGCAGCCAGACGCGCTGGACAGACGGGGATACCATCCGTGCCTTCATCGGCCAGTCCATCAACAGCTACACACCGGCGCAGATGAACCGCTATATCGCCACACTGGCAAACGGCGGCACATTGTACCAGTATCATCTGGTGGACAAAGTGGTCAATCCTGACGGCACCATACACGAAGAAAAAGACGAAGTCATCGAAAACCAGATGGATCTGAAGGAAGAAAATCTGGCAGCCGTTTACGAAGGGATGTATCTGGTTGCCAACGGCTCCAAAGGTACCATGCGTACCGCCTTCAAAGACCTGCCCGTCACTGTGGCAGCAAAGACAGGTACCGCTCAGGAAGACCTGTCCCGCAGCTCCCATACCTGGCTGGTCTGCTTCGCACCTTACGAAGACCCTCAGATCGCCATCACCGTCATGATCCCCTTTGCCGAGAACTACGGTTCTCCCGCGCCAAAGGTAGCATCCGCCATCATCACGGAATATCTGGGACTGGACTACACACCGACAAACACCAATATGGAAACCGTATTGGATCAGTAATATTTTCAGGAGGGGAACTATGAATCAGGAAAACTATGTCATCTTCAAAGGAACCAAGGACGGCGTAACGGTACTGTTTCAGCCGGACGTTCCTTTTGAGGAACTTTGCACACAATTGGAACAGAAAGTAGAAGAAGCAGGGAAATTCTTCGATAATGTGAAAACATCACTGGCGTTCAAAGGCAGAAGCTTCACCGAGGAGGAAGAAGAAAAACTGCTTCAGATCATTGCAGAACGCACCACCATGCGCATCACATTCGTCAAAACAGAAAACAACGAACTGAAGCAGATCTCTGAACTGCTGGAAAAAGACATCCGCGCATTCAACCTGACCAAATTCCACAGAGGCTCTCTGCGCAACGGTCAGAAAATCGAATTCGACGGCAGCGTTGTAGTTGTGGGCGATGTGAATCCCGGTGCGGAAATCAAGGCAACAGGCAACATCATCATCCTGGGTCAGCTCAAAGGCATGGCACATGCCGGCTGCAAGGGCATGACAGACGCTTTTGTCACCGCTGTTTACATGGCGCCGGTACAGCTGCGCATTGCGGACATCATCACACGTTTTCCTGAAGAAAACAAACACGGCCCGAAGCCGCCCGAATACGCTTTCGTCAAAGACGGTCAGATTTTCGTCATGGCTTTGTCGTAATTTGGGAAAACAAATTGCTTTTTGCTAAAAAATTTTCGTGCAAATTCAGGATATATTTGTTAAAATACAGATATATATGATATTTTCGCTTAGGCAAAGAGATCTTAGGCTCTTTTGCCTGTTCCTGTCGCTCAGACAGGAACGATATTCGATTTAAGTAAAAAACTAGGGGGATATGATCCATGAGTGAAGTAATTGTAATCACCAGCGGCAAAGGCGGCGTTGGGAAAACCACCACCAGTGCAAACCTTGGCTGCGGTCTTGCCATTCAGGGCAAAAAGGTCGCTTTGGTAGACGCAGATATCGGTCTGCGTAATCTGGACGTTGTCATGGGGCTGGAAAACCGCATTGTATACGATCTGGTAGATGTGGTAGAAGGCAACTGCCGTCTGAAACAGGCGCTCATCAAAGATAAACGTTATGAAGGTCTGTTCCTGCTGCCCGCGGCGCAGACACGGGACAAAGACGCGGTTTCTCCCGAACAGATGCAGAAACTGTGTGAAAACCTGAAAGAAGAAGGATTTGACTATATCCTCATCGACTGCCCTGCCGGCATCGAACAGGGGTTCAAAAACGCTATTGCCGGCGCTGACCGTGCTGTTGTAGTCACCACACCGGAAGTATCCGCTGTTCGTGACGCAGACCGTATCATCGGCCTGTTGGAAGCAAACGGTCTGAACAATCCTACCCTCATCGTGAACCGTCTGCGTATTGACCTGGTAAAACGCGGCGAAATGATGAACATTGAAGACGTAACAGAGATCCTTGCCGTTGATATTCTGGGCGTGGTTCCCGATGACGAAACCATCGTTATCGCAACCAACAAAGGGGAACCTGCTGTCAGCAGCGAAGAATCCCGCGCAGGACAGGCTTACCGCAACATCGTACGCCGCATCATGGGTGAAGATGTACCTCTGATGACCTTCGAGGAAGAACCGGAAACATTTATGGACAAGCTGAAAAAGCTGTTCCGCCGTTAATCCCCAGGTTTGGAAAGGAGTGTCACGATGGATTTCTTTAGCTTTTTTAAGAAAAAATCCGCACCGCCTTCTGGCAGTGTGGCAAAAGACAGACTGAAACTGGTGCTGGTACACGACCGCGTCAACTGCTCCTCTCAGGTACTGGAAATGCTCAAAACAGACATCATCAAAGTTATCTCCAACTATATGGAAATCGACGATGAAGAACTGGATATCCAGATCACCCAGACCGAATCTGATGACAAGAACGGTACCGTTCCTGTACTGTATGCCAATATTCCCATTAAGAGCATGCGCAAAGTCAACCAGGACTAATTGAAACAAACACAAAAAAACAAAGCCGGGGAACCTGAGCCAGACTCATGCTTCAACCGGCTTTGCTGTATTATAAAACCAACCTCTGGAGGTAGCCTATGCAAAGCAAAAAATGGCTCCAAAACCTGGATTGGTATCTCATCGGCGCCGTATGCATCCTTGCCGTTTTCGGCATCATCTGCATCGCCAGCGCCCTGCACTTCAATCTGGGAGAAGGAACTTCCGAAGTCTATAAGCAGATCGTCTTTTTCGTCATCGGTCTTGGACTGATGGTGGTGGCTGCCAATGTAGACTACGAATATTTTTCACAATACTATATCCCCATTTATTTCATCAACATTGTACTGCTGTTGGCGGTATTTGTACTGGGGAACGAATCCAAAGGCGCGACACGTTGGATCGCCATTGGGCCTTTGACCATCCAGCCGTCGGAGTTTGCCAAAGTGATGATGATTTTCTTCTTAGCCAAGTTCATTTCCCTGCATCAGTCAAAAATGACACGGCTGGATTTCTTCCTGAAGCTGTGCGTCATCAGCGGCATCCCCATCCTGCTGGTACTGAAGCAGCCTGCCCTTTCCGCCAGTCTGGTACTGGTGGCCATCTTCTGTATTCTGGTATTCGTGGCAGGCATCGACATTATCTGGGTGCGGAATGTAGCCATTGTGGCTGTGCCGCTCATCGCTTTTATTCTGTTCGACGTCAGCCGGGAAAATCCCCTGATTATGGACAAGATCTTTGAACCTCACCAGTTCAACCGTATCCTGTCCTTTGTAGACCCCACAGCGAACCCTGACCTCTATTACCAGACAGAAAAATCCATCAATGCCATCGGCTCCGGTCAGCTCACAGGCAAAGGGCTGTTCCAAGGCACTTTGAACCAGCTCAGTTATCTGCCGGAACCCCATAATGATTTTATTTTTTCTGTAATTGGGGAGGAATTTGGATTTTTGGGTTGTATATTTACATTAGGGCTATTGCTCTTTGTGGTATTTCGTTGTATCATTATAGCATTATCTACGAGAGATACATTCAGCCAGCTCATTGTAGTGGGTGTGGCAGGCATGTTTGCCTTCCAGACCTTCGTTAACGCCGGCGTTGCGACGGGCATCGTGCCCAATACCGGCATGTCCCTGCCCTTTGTCAGCTACGGGGGCAGCTCCATGTGGACAAACATGGTGGCACTTGGACTGGTACTGAATATTCGAAAAAAAGAAACCAGATCATTATTCGAGGGGGGTTTATTATGAATATCGCATTGATTGCGGACGACAATAAGAAAAAACTAATGGAAAACCTTTGCATCGCTTACCGCCATATCCTGTGCAAGCACGAGCTTTACGCAACAGCTACCACAGGCCGTCTGGTTGGGGAAGCTGCAAATTTGAATGTGCATAAATATCTGGCTGGGCAGCTGGGGGGCTCCGAACAGCTTGGTGCGCAGATCATCAACAACGATTTGGATATGATGATCTTCCTGCGTGACCCTGCTTCTCACCAGTCTTATGAAGAATACAGCAACCTGTTCCGCCTGTGCGACACCCACAACATTCCCGCTGCTACCAATCTGGCAACAGCGGAAGTGCTGCTGCTGGCGCTGGACAGAGGCGATCTGGACTGGAGAAATGTGGTGAGATAACATGCAGTTCACCTTTCATCCTGTACCCTTCTGGATCATCACAGGGTATTACCTCATCATCAATATCGTGCTGTTCTGTGCCATGGCCCTGGATAAAAAACGTGCCATTCGCGGCAGACGGCGTGTGCCTGAAAAAACATTGTTCCTGATGGCGATTTTAGGCGGCAGTATCGGGGGCTTTGTTGGCATGTTCACCCAACACCACAAAACAAAACATATTTCTTTTTATGTAGCTTATGGCTTAACAGCTGCCATGCACATTTTCCTGTGCTGGCTGCTGATGACTACCTTTGCCTTTACAGCATGAAAACACAAAAGCAGATTCCCCTTAAGAAAACATTGTTTTTCTTTTTCCTGATTTCTTAAGGGGAATTGCGACGGCAATCCTCATAAGAAAACATACCAGATAAAACTTTTATAAAAATAAAAAAGCTGAAATTCTTTTATAAGAATTTCAGCTTTCTTTGTTTTCTTATGAGAATGCCCCTTACACGGTACTTCTCTTTCGGGAAGATACCGTGCTTTTTTTATTTTACGCCAAAAACATGTCTGCCGATGGTAGTGGTGATGGGGATGCTCCAAATCCAGCGGCTGGTGGCTGTGACGGGATTCCAGTAATACAGGGCACCATTGGTAGGGTCCCAGCCGTTGAGGGCATCTCTGGCGGCATTCAGCGCCGTTTCGTTGGGTGTCAGATAAAACTGCTTATCCTCCACCGCATCAAAGGCTCTGGGCTGGTAGATGACCTCCGCAATGGTATTGGGAAAATCGGGACTTGCCACCCGGTTCAACACCACCGCCCCCACTGCCACCTGACCTTCGTAAGGCTCCCCACGGGCTTCCCCATGGATGATAGACGCCAGCAAATACAAATCCTCATCATAATCACTGGTGCCTGTTTCCCCTACACCACTGGTGCCAGTGCCAATGGAAATGCCCAGACGGGACAAGGTATCACTGCCGGCAATGCCGTCCACCTTCAAGCCGTTATCCGCTTGAAACTGACGAATGGCTTCATATGTTTTGGTGCCATAAATACCGTCTGGTGTATCGGGATAATACCCCAGCTGGCGGAGTTTCTCCTGGGTCTGTTTCACCAAATCCCCACGGGTGCCCCAAGAAACCAATTGGGTCACAGCCACTGCTTCCGGCTGGCTTGCCTTCTCCACCCTGCCCCACGCCAGCACTGTCAGTGCCAGCAAACATACCAAAACACATTTTCTCCTGCCTTTTCGCCCCATTGCCTGCGCTCCTTCCCTTTTTCAGTCCCCCTGCCACATTTCCACGATTTTCAGCTTGATTTTCGGTGCCTTGTTCGTCTGCTCCGCCGCGGAAACCACTGCATATTCCTCTGCCGTCAGGTTTTCCTGCAATCTTTCCCGCCCTTCTTCCGTCGGTTCTCCCCATGCGGCATCCACATAGCACATCTGAGGATAGAGCACGCACCACCAATTATGCCCTTGGGCCTCGCCAATCTCAATGCGTACCGCATCATAAACCCCAGCAGGGAATACCAGATTGCCATAGGTCTTTTCGGGGAAATCCTCCCGTACCAATGACACAGAAACGGGATAATCATACCCCTGTCTGGCAATTTCCGCTGCCGCTGTCTGGCGGATTTCCTCTTTGTATGCTGCCAAAAGTGCCATGCTCTCCCCTTTGGAAGAACAGCTCTCCAGCTTTTCGCCAAAAGCAGACAACACCGCATCCCGCACATCCAGCTTCAAATTCTGGTCTGCGGTAGTGTCGCTGTTTGCCAGCACATGAAACCGCACCACACCATCGGCAATGCCCCGCTGGATATTTGCCGCATAGACCCCAGACCAGAGGACACAGACCAAAACACCCCCCGCAAGGGCTGTCATCCCATATTTCCATTCTTTTTTCCAAAAGGCTTTCATGCGCAAAGCCCACAAAACCAATGTTTTCATACTCTCCCACCCTTTTTCTCTTTTGATGGGGAGAGTATGACCCCATTTTGGGAATTTTATACCTTCTTTTTTAGCGTGTGCGTCCCGTATCCTGCAATTTCACTTCACAATCCACCAAGACCTGCAAATCCTGCCAGTTTTCGCCTATCTTTGCCAAGTCTGGTGCCTGCCGCTGACATTCCGCCCAAAGACCAAACACATCCCCGGCGGTAGTTTCCTGGGCTCTTTTTATTGTATTTTCCAAATCTGTTTTTATGATGTCCCCGAAGAAATTTTCCAGTTCTCGTCTGATATTTCCATCCAACAGGGATTGTCCGCCGCTGCCTGTGAGAGCGCCGGAAACCTGCACATTGACCTGACAGGAAAGCCCTTCTTCTGTTTTGGCAAAGTCAAAAGAAACTTTGTCCTTTCGGATTTCCAAAGGCAATACCGTGCCATTCCAGTTTCCTTCGATGACAGCGCCGCTGCCTTCCCCCAGCAACAGCAAATGGGCCTGTTCTTCCGCCGCAGGCAATGAAAAAGCATAGGCACCATCCGCCAAAGCAATGCCGCCGCCAAGAGAAAGGCCTTCTTCTGTCTTTTCAATACGAGGCAGAACCGTACTGCCGCCCTGCTCACCCAATTCCGTCAGGAGCATATCCAAGTCCATGCCACGGGTCACAGCCACCTCTTGGGCGGTATTCTTATAAAAATCCCAGAGAAACAATCCCGTGGAGCTGTCCGCCTGTGCAATGGCATCCACACAGGCATCTGCGGCGTTTTCTGTACCCAGCACCATGACTTTTTCTGAGAGGGCATTCCCTCGCTCCAATTCTTCTAGAACCGCTTCAAAGGCTGCTTTGTCTGCCAGCAGGCTTTTGCCGAACACCACCGTTCGTAATTGTCCCAGATAGACCTCCCGGGAACTGCGGCTGTCCGCATCTGCCACGGCAGCCGTCAGGGTATCCCCGTTTACCCGATATACGCTTTGGGCATTTCCTTCGGTGGTCTTGGCAGGGGCAAAGGTCACCAGCAAGCCATCTTCTCCTTTATCAATGCCCATGGTGATAACGTAAGCCCTGTCCTCCGGGTCTCTGCCATCCCAACATCCTGTCAAAAGCAACGGCAATAGGGCTATGAGGGCAAATTTAAGCTGTCTCACGACGTTTCCCCCTTTCTTTGACCATCCTTACCCCTAAAACCAAAAGAGGCAGGAGCGCCGTTGTGAGGGCGCTGAAGATAGGTTGTATTTTGTTGCGGAAATCATAAGCCGCTGCCAAGTCCTGTGGAATCATGGCACCGATAAACAACAGCGGCACCCACAGCAGCAGCCAGTACCGCCGTCCCTGTCCCCTTTGGCGGCACAGACGCACACAGCAGACACTGCCAAAAAACAGCGCCCCAGACACATACAGAAAGGCAGAAACCATCCAGAACCACAGCAGGAGGATGTCCTGTCTGCCCAGAAAAATGCCGGAAAACCGCACACGCTCCATGACCTGTACCGTAGGGAAAATCTTATGGGACAAAGCCTCTGCCCCATAAACCGTCAGGCAAAGAAATGTGGCCGCCGTCATCAGAAATGTAGTCAGCAAACAAACAGCAAAAAGGCTTTTCTGTCCTTTTTCCGGCTTTTCCAGAAAAGGCGGCAGAAACAGCAGGAATATCATCGCCTGAAACAAAGGCTGCACAAAAGCCGCTCCCCGCCGCAGCCCATCCAGCTCCGGCAATTCCACAGGGAGGAAATATGCCTCCCCTGCCGTCAGTGCAACGGCAAACAACAACAGCACAAAAGGAGGAAACACAAAGAAAAACAGGATTTCCGCTCCCCTTGCCTGTCCTTCGATACCCCTTGCCACACCAAAGGCGGATAACGCCAGCAAGGTGCCCACCATAAGCCACAGGGGCGTATTGGGCAGCATGGTACTGCGAAGGATTTCCGTAAAAATACGGACTTCCAGCATGGCATCCACAGCAATTTTTCCGGCGATAAACACCGCCAGCACACTGCCAATCATACCGCCGAAGGTATTTCGCAGCCATTCCACCACTGTCCATGTCGGTTCTTTTTTGCCCAAAAGGGTCAACACCAGAGAGAAAAACGCCGCCAGCAGCCCACCGATCAGCATCACCAGCCAGCAGGCTCTGCCGCTTCCCTCTGCCAATTCCGCAGGTAAAAACAAGGACGCCGTTCCCAGAAAATAAAAACAGAACAGCGCCTGCATCTGCCGCAGGGAAATTTTATGGTTATCGGAAAACATCAGCGTTTCCCCCCTTTCTTCATGAAAATGGACTGCCGTTTCAGCCATGGCAAAGGCAGACGGAACAGGCTGTCCTCCAGATCACGATAGTGGTTTACGGAAGCGGAGCAGAAGGGATAGAGATAAGGAATCCCATAAGAAGAAAGCCCAGCCAGATGCACCACCAGAAGGAGGATACCTGCCCAGAAGCCATAAAGCCCCAATGTGGCAGAAAGGAAAATCACCAGATATTTACTCAGCCGCAGACCGGAAACCACGGAAATATTTGGAATGACAAAAGAGCAAATTCCCGTGAGAGCGGAAATAATGACCACTGCCGGACTCACCAGCCCCGCGTCCACCGCCGCCGAACCGATGATGATACCCCCTACGATGCCAATGGTGGCACTGACAGGTGATGGCAGCCGCACCCCTGCTTCCCGCAGCAATTCAAAAGCCAATTCCATGGAAATGACCTCCACCGCCACTGAAAAAGGAATGCTCTGTCTGGTGGTGGCAATTTTCAACGCCAAAGATGTTGGCAAAAGCTCCGGATGATACACCGTCAGCGCCAGATACAGCCCCGGCAATGCCACTGCCACAAAAGCTGCCACATACCGCATAAAACGGATGAGGCTCATGATTTCCCAGCGGTCATAATAGTCCTCTGCCGCCTGAAAAAACAGATTTAGCGTCACCGGCAGCAATATGACAAAAGGCGTATTATCCACCACCAACACCACACGCCCCTCCAACAGTGCCGCAGCCGCTTTATCAGGGCGTTCTGTCATCTGCAATTGGGGAAAGGGCGAAAACTGCCGTTTTTCCAGAAGCTGTTCCAGCGAGCCGCAGTCCAGAATGCCATCTGTCCGCAGACGTTCCAGCTGACGTTTTGCCTGACGCAGAATCTCCGGCCGCACCAGATCAGAAAAATACATAAGGGCAACGTCGGTCTTTGTGCGGCTGCCTGCTTTGGTACGCACCACTTTCAGCCGGGTATCCTGTATCCTTCTGCGGATGAGCACCAGATTAAATGCCAGAAGCTCCGTGAAAGCGTCTTTGGGCCCCTGTACCACCACTTCTGTTTCCGTATGTCCCACACCACGGTTGGGATAGCCCCTGGTAGACGCCTGCAAGGCAAAAGAGCTCCCCTCCATAAAAATCACTGTATCCCCTGCCAGTACCCCAGCAGCGGCTTTTTCAATGGTATCCACCTGCTGCACATCACGGTTGGCAATGACGCTTTCCATGAGTCCCAAAAGCCTTTCTTCCGTTTCTGTGTCGTGACAGCGGTTCATGATGTTGGTCATGATGGCATCTTCCACAGCGGTGGTATTGACCATATTATCCACATAGACCAGAAACAGCTGTCCCTGGCCTTCTGCTGCCGCAAAATCACGGAAAACAATATCTCCGCAGTCGGCAAACAATTCTTTCATAGCAGCCCGATTGGCCGCCAGATTTTTCCCGATTTCCAAAATCCGCTCACCTGCCTTTTTGGTATAGTCTTGCTGAAAGGGAGAGAGATTATACCTTTTTTCCAAAAAGGCGCAAAAAAGCAATATCCCATTCAAAAAACATTGATTTTCCTTTTCTTTGATTTCTTAATGGGAATTGCGACGGCTGTCTTCATAAGAAAACATAACAAATAAAATCTTCATAAAGCAAGAAAGCCAAAATCCTTATCATGACAAAGGATTTTGGCTTTCTTTGTTTTCTTATGAAGATGCCCACAAAAGGAGGGCGTCCTTTTGGACGTCCTCCAGAAAACATCGGTTTGGATAAATTTTGAAAAGAAATCAGGTATGTTTTGTCTTATCTGTTTGCGTTCATGTAAACAGTTGTTGTTTTGCCTGTTGTAGGATCTGTATCCCATGTCAGGTCTGTTACGCCCAGAGCTGTTGCCAGGTCACGCATAGGCAGGAATGTTCTGTCATTTACGATTTCCACGGAAGAGCTTGTAGGGATGGAGCTGCCGTTTACATACATTACGGAAGCGCCTGCTGTCATGGAGATGATACGATCACCGTACAGGATTGTTACTGTTTTTGTTGCCTGATCCCACAGTACGTTGTTGTTGTCGATACCCAGGGATGTGGAGATTGCTCTTACAGGCAGCATTGTGTAGCCTTCTGCATTGATGTATGCAGGTGCATCCAGTTCTACTTTTGTTTCACCAGCGATCAGGTAGTTTTCGCCGATGGGAACTGTCAGTTTTGTTGTGAAGCCTGTTGTGTCGCTGCCAGCTGTTACGATATTTACAAAGCCTGTTTTTGCTGTGTAGTCGATATCGTCGGATTCATCGCCTACAAATACAGTTGTATCTTCATCTGCCAGCAGTGTCTGAGTCAGGTAGCCTTTATCTGCTGCCTTATAATCGCTGCCATCGAAGTCTTCTGCTTTTTCTGCGCTGTCTACGCCCAGCATATCCAGAGCGTACATGTTCAGGTCATAAGCACCTGCGGGCAGGTTTCTGTCCATGTACAGTGTCAGGTCAGATACTGTCAGTGTTGCAGGTTCGTCATCGCTTTCGCTGTCAACAGTGAAACGGATTTCGCCGTCTTTTGTTTTTACGTCTTTGATTTCCATACCGCTCTTGTCGTCTGCTGTTACAGATGCGTCATCGTCAAAGTCGATTTTGTCCAGTGTCAGAGCAAATTCAGTGCCTTTTTCCCACAGACCAGCTTCTGCTTCTGTGATAACAACGTCGGTAGGAATTTCTGTATTTCTGTAATCGATAGTCAGGTCATTCTGCTGTGCAGATACTGTGTAAGGTTTTACGAATTTCGCAATGGTTACTTTCTGTTCTTCCATAGCGTCGCCGGACAGTGTCAGTACAACGTCGCCTTCAAAGTCAGGGTCTGCTACCAGTGTGAATGTTACATCCATTTCGTAAGGATCGTTGTCGGAGTCGTTTTCTTCAAAGATACGTTTGTCGAATTCGAAGTATTCGTATTCGCCGTTATCATACGCATCGATGAAATCTTCTCTGTCCAGATCGATACCGTCTACCACTACATCCACGTCTGCTGCGTAAACGCCTTCAGGCAGAGACAGTGTGAATTTTTTGCTGTTGTCCCAAGCGCCTGCGAATGTTTCATCGATGGATACTTCCAGAGATTCGTGGTCGCTGTCGTCTGTGATACCTGTGTTGTCTACGTCAACGCCGCTGTAAATTACGGGTACGTCTTCGTCTTCATCAACACTCATGGATACTGCGTAGTCAACAACTGTCGCTACTTCTATGGACACGCTGTCATTGCCGGAAGCAGACACTTTGATAGTCGCTGTTGCACCTTCTTTTGCGGAAGTTGCCTCTACCTTGATGCCGCTGATGGTCAGTGTGTCAACGTCAGCAGAGATATCGCCATCTACTGTGATCACGATTTCATCGTCTTCGTATTCTACTTCTGGTGTGATTGTAGTACCGTCTGCTTTGATGGTGATTTTGTTGTTGTCGTTGTTGGCAAATTCAAAGCCGCTGTTCAGTTTCAGTGTGATTTCGTCACCTTCATCTACCACTGCTTCCATGTTTGCGCCAACGGAAGGTTCGATTTTCAGATCTTCAATGGTAACTACTTCTTCCACTGCAACGTCTTTCAGTTTTTTAACGGAAGCGTCGATGCCTTTGGATTCGATGGAAACGTATACCAGATCATCGCCATTTGTAAGGATGATGTCACTGGAATCCACTGTTACAGTTGCCTGTGTGTTTTTGGATGTTTTTGTCAGCTTGGAAGTCAGGTTATAGGACAGTACCCAACCACGTTCCATCTGACCAGTCAGTACGAAGGACAGGTTGTCTGTGTCATACACATCCAGATCGCTGATGGTGATGGTATTGCCGGCAGCGTCTTTCAAAGGTGTTACGGTTTCATCGCTGCTGTCTGTATCAAAGACATAATTATCATTGTCTGTGTCTTTTGTCAGCGCGTATGTGCCGTCGTCGTCTTTCAGATAGATCAGACCTGTCAGGTCATCTTCTGTTGTTTTGCTGCTGACAACAGTTTCACTGTCGTTTTGCAGGAAATCTGCTTTATCCAATGTCAGTTCGATTTCCGCTTCAGGTACGCTGCTGCTTGCATAGTCTGCTGTGGTAAATGTCAGCTGTAATTCAGGTGCGTTTTTCTGAGCAATAATGCCTTCAGAACCTTTTTGGTTCATTTCACCTTCTGTGTAGTTTTCAGCCCCTATCACTTTGGCAGTGGCTTTCACGTCGCCAGTGGCTGCAAATGCTGTTGCCGGCAGCAAAGAAGCTGCCATTACAGACGCCATGGCTAATGAGATAAATCTCTTCATGTCTGTTCCTCCTTTTGCTTCTGTAAAAATGTCGTTGCATAGTTATAAAACGAAGATGCATTTTTTCGCACAAAAGACATACATACCTTGAAAAACCCCCCAGACCATTGCTTCTGTTCCCTATAATTTCAAACAGAATTCATGCTCTCTTTCCCATATTCTTCAAAGCAAAATCTGCATATTTCCTGCATGTTTTGTGCGTTTGAACTTTGCAACGCTATTATATCCGCAAAAAAAAAGATTGACAATAGACTTTGCCAAACTCTAATTTCAATGTAAAATTACTGAAACATAAGTGGAGAAAACCTTGATTTTCCGGGATTTCTAAAAATTACAAAAAAAGGACGTTTCTCATAAAAACGTCCTTTTTTCTCATAATTTTCTTAGTATTTTCTCATTTTCGGCTTATGCGGAAGTTTTTCCTGTTGTGCCGCTGGAAAGCAGTTCTGTATTTTCGAACTGATAAATCTGCATGTCATGGGCATATTCCAGCTGTGTCACAGCGTTCTGTGCCTGTTCCACTGCCAGGGCAGCCTGGTCTAATGTAATTGCTGTTGTATTGCCTGCTTTATAATTTACTTCTGCTGCACGCTGTGCCGCTTTTGCCTGTTCCAGTGTGGTCAATGCAGAATCATACTGGCTTTCCAAAGACAGAATGGAATTATAAGCATTCTGGATAGCAAGTTCCTTACTGTCTTTAGCGGTTTTCAGGCTCCGTTTCGCTTCCTCATAGGAATGCTTGTTATTGGCAGAGGTCGCGTTGGAGGAGGACATAGACATGTAATTCTTATTGAATTCCGCGTCTTTCACAGCCTGTTCCTGCAATTTGATGGTATAGTCGGTGTTCATTTTGCTGTTGATATACTGTGTCATAGGCTGAGGCAGCTCATAAGGGGCATATTCCACGTCATAAACCAGTGTATAGTCCTTTTCTCTATCCTCACCGATGAAGTTATAGAAAGACAGATATTCCTGTTCCAGGGCCATTTCCAGCTTTGTCACATTATACTGTGCCTGTTCATAATCAGAGCGAAGTTTCTGCAAATCATAGTCACTGAGCAGTCCCAGCTGGTTTTTCAGCTGACCCTGTTCCCACAATGTCTTTTTCACTGCCATATCTTTTTTCGCCAGTTCCAGAGAGCTCTGGTCGCTGAAAATAGAAGTATAGTAATTCTTTACGGTTGCTTCCAGGGAAATTTTTGTCAGTTCTTCAGAGTAGCGGTTTTTGGTCATGCTGCTGCTGATATTCTGGATGGAGGAATAGATGGCGTAAATATCATCATCCACCCACTGCTGATAAGATACGGTGGGCACAGAGAAAGATCCTGTGATATCCCAGATATCTTCTTTCAGATCCTGCAAATAATCGGCTGTTTCCGCCACAGAACGCAGGTCAGAGCTGTTTTTGGTAGCCAGTTCCACTGCTTCTTCATAAGTGAGTTCTTTTTCCTTCTGGGCTTCCAGAGCCTGTGCTTCTTCTATGGTCAAAATTTCCGTAGCGGGGATGGATTCCTGAGGCTTTTCTGCCGCAAATGCTGTGGTAGATACCAGCAAGGCAGCTACTGCCGTTGCCGCAACGGTTCTTCCTTTGACAAAATATTTTTTCATCTCTCAAACCTCCTATGGGTAATATCCCAAGATATGTTTATAGTAAAACCAATTATACCATATTATCCAGAAAAAAAACAGGTGCTTTCATATTTCTTAAACTTTTCTTCGGGAAAAACAAAAAAACGGTTCCTGCTTTCGGCGTACCTCTAAAAAACGAAAAAGCCGACATCCTTATAAACAAAGGATGTCAGCCTTTTTCAGATGAAATCTGCTTTCGGGGAATCGTATTTCTACCTAACTTATAGGCACTCTTTCCAAAAGGAAAAAAGGCTCCCGCGGGAGCCTTTTTTCTATACATAAGGGTTTGGAATACAACGGTTAATTATTTGCCGCCGTTCAGTGTTGCTGTTTTTGTAGCCTGATCCCATGTGATATCTGTTACGCCCAAAGCGTTGCCCAGATCTCTCAGACCCAGGAACATTCTGCCGTCTTTGATTTCAACGGATGTAGCAGCAGGGATAGGAGCAGCGTTTACATATACTACTTTCTGGCCGGAAGTCATGGAGATGATCTTGGAACCGTACATGATAGTAGCTGTTCTTGTAGACTGATCCCACAGAACGTTGTTGGAGTTGATGCCCAGAGCTACGGATACAGCTCTCAGAGGCAGCATTGTGTAACCACCAGCGTTGATGTATGCGGGAACGTCGATTTCTACTTTGTTTTCACCGGATACCAGGTATTTTTCACCTACGGGAACTACTACTTTTGTTGTGAAGGAATCTGTATCTTCACGACCTGCTGTGATGATGTTTACAAAGCCAGCTTTTGCTTTTACGCTGTAAAAATCATCGTTGATGTCAGCAACCACACGTTTTGTTGTGGATGTGCCCAGGATATCCTGAGACAGGAAACCTGTATCTTTGATTGTACCTTTCTGATCTGCAACGGATTCTCTGTTGCCGTTGTCTACACCCAGCATTACGGGAGAGAATACATCCAGGTCATAAGCACCTGCGGGCAGGTTTCTCTGCATGAACAGTGTCAGACCGGAGATTGTTACTTCTGCGGGTTTGTCATCGCTCTTAGAGTCTACTTTGAAAGTAACTGCGCCTTTTGTTGTTTTTACGTCTTTTACTTTCAGACCGCTCTTGCTGTCTACTGTTACTTTTGCATCGTCATCGAAGTCAATTTTATCCAGGGACAGAGCGAATGTTGTGTTCTTATCCCACAGACCAGCTTCTGCTTCTTTGATAACTACATCAGTAGGAACTTTAGTGTTTCTGTAATCGATCTGCATGTCGTTCTGTTTTGCTTCTACTGTGAAAGGTTTTACGAATTTTGCAACTGTTACTTTCTGTTCTTTCAGAGCGTCGCCTGTCAGAGTCAGAGCAACATCGCCTTCGAAGTTAGGGTCTGCAACCAGCACCAGAGTGAATTTCAGTTCAGCTTTGTCTTTCTTAGAAGGATCTGTTTCAGTCCATGTTCTTCTCTTGAATGTCAGAGCTTCGTAGTCGCCTTTATCGTAAGCGCCTTCAAACCATTTCTGTACATCAGCTACCTGCATGTTGTCAGCGGAAGGGCTCTGTACGCTAGCGATGTAAACGCCCTGAGGCAGTTTGAATGTGAAGTCTTTTGCATCGTCCCAAGCGCCGGGGAATGTTTCTTTTACAGTTACTTCCAGAGCTTCGTGGTCGCTGCTGCTTGTGATACCAACGTTTTTCACGTTAACGCCGCTGTAAATTACGGGTACGTCTGCGTCTTTATCAACGGACATTACTACTGCGGAGTCAACTACTTTAGCTACTTCTACGGAAACTGTGTCGTTGCCGTCAGCGTAAACTTTCAGAGTAGCAACTGCGCCTGCTTTAGCGGAAGTAGCTTCCACTTTCAGACCTGTGATTTTCAGAACGTCTGCGCCACGAACAACATCACCGATGTTCAGTACGATTTCATCGTCTTCGAAGCTGTCGATAGTAGGGTTACCTACGCTGAATTTCAGGTCTGTCTTTTTGCCTGCGAATTCAAAACCGCTGCTCAGTTTCAGTTTCAGTTTACCGTCTGTTTTGATGATCGCGCCAATGTTGTCGCCAACAGCGGGTTCGATCTTCAATTCTTTCAGTTCAACCATTTCTTCGGGAGCAACATCAACAGTATCTTTTACGGATGCTTTGATGCCTTTGCTTTCAACGGAAGCGTATGTCAGGTCAGAACCGTTGGAGATTGTGATATCATCGGATTCAATAGTTACTTTTGCCTGTTTGCCTTTTGTTGTTTTGTCCATAACGGAAGTCAGGTCAAAGGCCAGAACGGAGCCTCTGTCCATTTTACCGTCGATTACAACTTCTACTTCGTCGTTATCTGTAAATTTTACAGATGCGATTTTTACTTTGTTGCCATTGTCATACACATCTGTGAATTCAACATCTTTGTCGCTTTCGCCAGCCTGTTTTGTTACTGTTTTGTCACCTTTCAGTGTGATAGACAGTTTGCCCTTGTCAGCGATTGCGCTGCCGGATTTGTAGAAATCCGCGTTATCCAGAGACAGAGTGTATTTCACTGCTGTATCGGAAGTGGAAGCGTAGTCAGCTGTTGTGAATGTCAGCTGTGCTTCGGGGCCGGATACTTTTTTGTTAACTTTGCTGGACTCGATCTCGTCCTGTGTGTAGTTCTTGGAACCTACAATCTTAGCTGTTGCTTTTACGTCGCCGGAAGCCGCAAATGCAGTTGCGGGAACCAGGGATACGACCATAGCCGCAGCCATCACCATGGAAAGAAACTTCTTCATGGTTCATTCCTCCTTTTGTCTCGTCTTTTCATCTCTTTTTCGTTTCATAATTATACAACGAACCTGCCACTCGTCTGTACCGCCTCTCTACCGTCCGCCACAGGCAAAAACGGCACCTTGGGCACTGCGGTTCATTCCCCCATTCCGCAAAGAGCCTCGGATTCCTTGGTACAATCTTCGTCTGTGCCGAAGAGATACAGAGAAAGCACAGATTTCGTATGCAAGTTCATTATACTTATGCAAAACATTTTTGGCAAGAGGAAATTTAGGATGTAACAGAACTGTAACCTTTTGACAAATTTTTAAAGGCAACAAAAACATTAGTTTTCATTGATATATCAACGTTTTTAAGACATTTCCAAAAAGAGTGTCTTATAAAAATCTTACGAATTTCCTACATGTCGACTTCATAGTATACCGAAAAATACACTAATAATATACAATTATTTACTTATATAATACATAAGTATACGAATGTAATAGGAAATATATGGAAAAAAATAGGGTAAAAAAGGTGGCTAAGGATGTGCGTAAGAAAGAAAAGGAAAATCAAAAGCAGTCTCCTCTTTAAAAAACATTGTTTTTAATTTCTTTAAAGGGTCTCTTTAGAAGAAAACATACTTACTAAAATCCTGTAAAATCAGAAAACCGGAAGCCTTCTGCAAAGATTTTAGCTTTCTTTGTTTTCTTAATAAAGAAGCGCTAATCTATGGAAAGTATATGATAGCACAGAAAAAACAATAAAAAAAGACCTCCTCAAAAGAGGAGGTCTCTTGTTCTCACAAAGGTTTTACACCTAAGCAAAGAATTTGCTTATGAACAAATTATTTGTTGCCGTTCAGTGTAGCTGTCTTTGTAGCTGCATCCCATGTGATATCTGTTACGCCCAGAGCGTTGCCCAGATCTCTCAGGCCCAGGAACATTCTGTTTTCTTTGATTTCAACGGATGTGGATGCGGGGATAGGAGCAGCGTTTACATATACAACTTTCTGACCATATGTCATGGAGATGATCTTGGAGCCGTACATTACTGTAGCTGTTCTGGAAGCCTGATCCCACAGAACGTTGTTGGAGTTGATGCCCAGAGCTACGGATACAGCTCTCAGAGGCAGCATTGTGTAACCATCAGCGTTGATGTATGCGGGTACAGGGATTTCCTGTTTTGTTTCACCGGAGATAACGTATTTTTCACCAACGGGAACTACAACTTTAGTTGTGAAGGAATCTGTATCTTCACGACCTGCTGTGATGATGTTTACGAAACCAGCTTTAGCTGTTGTGCTGTAGAAGTCATCGTTGATGTCAGCGATTACTGTATTTTCTTTTTCAGCTTCGGGTTTCAGGATAGACTGAGACAGGTAACCTTTTACTGCATTATCTTTGTCTGTAGCTTTTGCACCCAGCATTTTGGAAGAATATACATCCAGGTCGTAAGCACCTGCAGGCAGAGATCTCTGCATGTACAGCTGCATACCGGAGATTGTTACAACTGCGGGTTCGTCATCACTTCTGGAGTCGATTGTGAAGGACAGAACGCCATCTTTTTCTTTGATTTCATCATCTTTGATTTCCAGACCGGATTTGTCGTCTACAGCAATTTTGCCTTCGTCGTCAAATTCGATTTTGTCCAGAGACATTTCGAATGTTGTGCCTTTGTCCCACAGACCAGCTTCTGCTTCTTTGATCACTACGGATGTAGGGATTTCTGTGTTTCTGTAGTCGATCTGCATGTCGTTCTGCTGAGCTTCAACTACGAAAGGTTTAACAAATTTAGCAACTGTTACTTCCTGTTCTTCAACAGCGTCGCCTGTCAGTTTCAGAACAACGTCGCCTTCGAAGTTAGGGTCAGCAACCAGTTTCAGTGTGAAGCTGATTTCTGCAGGATCGTCTTTGTTTGTATCGTTAGGGTTTGTTTCTTCCCAAGTTCTTCTCTTGAATGTCAGGTCGATGTAATCGCCTTCATCGTAAGCATCCTGGAACCACTGTTCTGTTGTTTTGTCGCTTGTTGTCAGTTTGAAGTCGCCATCTGTGGATGTGCTGATTTCATCTGCAACATAAACGCCTTCAGGCAGGCTCAGTGTGAAGTCTTTGCTGTTGTTCCAAGCGCCAGCGAAGGATTCTTTGATTGTTACTTCCAGAGATTCGTGATCGCTGTCGTCTGTGATACCTGTGTTGTCAACGTCAACGCCGCTGTAGATTACAGGTACGTCTTCGTCTTTATCAACGGACATAACTACTGTGTAGTCAACAACTTTAGCAACTTCAACAGATACTGTGTCATTTCCATCAGCGTATACTTTGATTGTAGCTGTGGAGCCTGCTTTAGCGGAAGTAGCTTCTACTTTCAGACCTTTGATTTTCAGGTATTCACTGTCGAATACTTTATCGCCAACTTCGAAGATTACTTCATCATCGTCCCATGTTACTTTAGGACCGATATCATTTTTTGTACCTTCATATGTCAGAGTGCTATTTTTATCAAATTCGAAACCGCTGTTCAGTTTCAGTTTGATTTCACTTACGCCTTTGTCGTTCTTTCTCAGAACTGCGCCCATAGTGTCACCAACGGAGGGTTCGATTTTGATATCTTTCAGTGTAGCAACTTCTTCTGTAGCAACATCAACTGTGTCTTTAACAGAAGCTTTGATGCCTTTGGATTCTACGGAAGCGTATACCAGGTCATCGCCATTAACTACTGTCATATCGTCGGAATCAACGGAAACAGTAGCTGTTTTGCCTTTGGAAACTTTGTCCATTGTTGTGCTTGCCAGATTTACACAGAAAACCATACCTCTTGTGATCTCACCTGTGAATCTAACTTTGATTTCATCTTTGTCATCTGCATCTTCCAGTACAACTGCACCTTTCAGAGATGTAACGCCAGAGAATTCTCTCAGTGTTTCATCTTTCAGGTTCTTGTCATAACCGTCTACAGAATCCAGTGTGTACATGTCTGTACCATCTTTAACATAGATGGAAGGAGACTCAGTACCGAATTTTGCGTTGTCCAGTGTCAGTGTAAATTCTACATCAGCACCAGTTTTTACTGTGTCAGCAGTTGTCAGTGTCATCTGCAGTTCGGAACCACCGATTTTGCCATCAGGTTTGATTTCGTCAACTGCGAAGTTCTTAGCGTCAACTACTTTAGCTGTTGCTTTGATGTCGCCGGAAGCTGCAAATGCTGTTGCAGGAACCAGAGATACGACCATAGCCGCAGCCATTACCATGGAAAGAAATTTTTTCATGGGTTCATTCCTCCTTTTAGAATTTTGTTTTTCGTCTGTGTTCGTTTTATAATTATACAACGAAGCGCATTTCGCTCTGTGCCTCTGTCGTTACTGCCGCCCGATTGAAGCAGCTCCTTTGGATCCGTCAGTCCCCTCTCCCCATTCCATGAGGATTCCTTCTTCGCCGCCGACTCTCCTTCGCCCGTTTGTCAGGAACGGACAGAACGTACAGATTTACTTTGCATGACCTATAATATCAGGCAGTAAACTTTTTGGCAATACTTTTTTTCTAATTGTAATATAACTGTAATTTTGGTGTAAATTAAGGGTTTTTTCATGTAATATAAGTGTTTTCTCATAAAAAGTTATCCACTTTTCCACAGGGTTATCCACAATTCTGGGGATAACCTTGTGGATGGGGACAGACCTTGTCCCGGTTTATTTTTTTGCCCAAAAGTCAAATTCTCCGGAAAAAGCTTCGCAACTTGTGAATAAAATTTACAATGGTTTGCGATTCATGAACTCATTTCACTTTTTTTCACAAACAAAAAAGCCTTTTGGAAATCCAAAAGGCTTTTGATTTTGACATTATGCTTTTTGTTTGTAAAGTTTCTGTACCAGTTCGAATTCTTCCACGATTTCTTTTTCCGGTGCGGGAGTTGCCAGGCTGACGATGATGTTCACCAGCGCACCTGTTACGAATGCGGGCAGCAGTTCATAGATGCCGAAAGCACCGCCCAGAGGGGCAACCAGGTACTTCCAAACGAATACCATAACACCCCCGGCGATCATGCCTGCCAGCGCGCCGTATTTATTGGAGCGTTTCCAGAACAGAGCGAATACGACAACGGGGCCGAAAGATGCGCCGAAGCCTGCCCATGCAAAGGATACGATGCCGAATACGGAGCTGTTGGGGTCACGTGCCAGGAAAATGGCAATGATGGAAATCACAACAACGGTGACACGCGCAATGGTCATAGCTGTTTTTTCAGAAATATTTACTTTAAAGAAGCCACGCAGCAGGTTCTGGGACACACTGGAGGATGCCGCCAGAAGCTGAGAGTCCGCTGTGGACATGGTTGCTGCCAGAATACCAGCCAGAATGATGCCGGCTACAAATGCTGCTACAACGCCCTGCTGGCTCAGCAGGTCCGCAATACGCACGATGATGGTTTCGGATGTAGAGCCTTCCAGGAAAGGAATGGCGTTTGCTTTTGTCATGGCATAGCCAACGATACCGATGCTGACTGCAATTGCCATGGAGATGACAACCCAGATGGATGCCACACGACGGGAAAGATCCAGTTTTTCTTTATCCTCGATGGCCATGAAACGCAGGAGGATATGAGGCATACCGCAGTAACCCAGACCCCAAGCCATAACGGAAACGATGGTCAGCAGGCTGTAAGGTTCCGCTGTACCGGTTGTTACGCTGTATGTTTCGGTCATGTTCAGGTAACCGGGCATTGCCTGTACGTCTGTAATGATAGTATCCCAGCCGCCGGCTACTTTTACGCCGAAGAGCAGAATGATAATCAGCGCTACGGTCATGAAGATACTCTGGATCAGGTCTGTTGCACTGGCTGCCAGGAAGCCGCCTGTTGCGGTATAGCCAACGATAACAACAGCGGAGATAATCATTGCCCAAACATAGTCTACACCGAACAAGCTGCTGAAGAGTTTGCCGCAGGCAGCAAAACCGGATGCTGTGTAAGGGATGAAGAATACGATAATAACGATGGCGGAAATGCACATCAGGATGTTTTTGTTATCACGGTATCTGCGGGAGAAAAAGTCAGGAACAGTGATGGAGTTGTCTGCCACATGGGAGTAGATACGGATTCTCTTGGCAATGATGAGCCAGTTGAAATAAGTACCGATGGCAAGACCGATAGCTGTCCACGCTGCGTCTGCCACACCTGTCAGGTAAGCAACGCCGGGCAGACCCATCAGAAGCCAGCTGCTCATGTCGGATGCTTCCGCACTCATGGCTGTTACAAAGGGGCCCAGTTTTCTGCCGCCCAGATAGAAGTCGTCTACGTTGTTGTTTTTCTTGGAGCAATAGATGCCGACGCCCAGCATGGCAATGAGGTAAATGGCGATGGCAATCATAATACATACTTTTGCTGATAGCATTTTCTCAAATCCTTTCTTACATATCTTATAGAGAAAAGCATTTTTTCGGGTCAGTCCTCCCGTTGCCGATCCGAAAAAAGGCTTTTCGTCTTACATTCACATGCAGTATACCACAAAACAAATTAGACTGAAATACAGAATGAAGTATAGAATATAGTCTATACGATTTTTGACTATAAATCAAATTTTCATGATAAATACAATAAAAATAACTAGACAAAATTCCATATGAAATCATCGGCGCAAAATAAAATTTTATTTTTTTTGAAGAAAAAACAACAAAATGACAGAAAAAAAGAGAATTTCCGGCAGAGAAATCTTCCGCAGAAAATAAAAAAGGCTGAAATCCTTCGTATGAAAAAGATTTCAGCTTGTTTTTGAGAAATTCAATCTTTTCGAAAGCCACCCAAGAAACGGGGCATCATTTCCGCGGCGTATCTGCTCAGGGAATATTCCCCGCTGCACAGACACCAGTCATAAATGAGGGCACGTTCACAGAGGGCATAGGTCTTGACGAACTCATTGACGGAAATATCGTCCCGCAGCTCCCCTTTCTGCTGTCCCTCGGCGGTAATCTGCCGCAGGAGTTTGTAATAAACGCGGTTATGATCCATGAGGTGACGCTCGCCGGTGGTGATGAGCTGGGAAGAATAAAGTCTTGCCAGCAAATCCAGAGAAATGCTGTTGTCGATCATGCGGAACATTTCCCGATTCAGGTACATGAGTTTATCAAAAGAATGCATATCTTCCTTTAATGTAGGAATGAGTTCTGTATACTTATCGTCGAACAGTTCCGACAGGGAACCAAGGAGGGCATCCTTGCCATTGAAATAATGGTAAAAAGAGCCTTTTGATGTGCCGGACTCCTCCACGATCTCCTCCACGGTGGTATCATCATAGCCCTGCTCATAAAAAAGTTTCCAAGCGGCGGCGATGATGCGGCTTTTGGTGTTGCGGTTGTTCTTTTTTGCCATAGAGGTACTTCTCCTTTATACTTTCTTCCATTTCAGGCTCACCAGGTCATGCTCCTTGATGGCACGAACCAGACGGGCTGGGAAATCCTCCGCCAGAATATCTCCGGCATCCAGCAGTTCAATGCCCAATTCCTGGGCGCGTTTATATGTACCGCTGTTCTCGGCTTTTTCCCGGCTGAATGTGACCATGACCCCTTTGGAAAACCAGCCGCCCACACGTTTTTTGGCAATGAGCAATTCATTAAGAGCTGCCGTATCGGCACTGCGGAGCTTGCAGGAAATGAACACCGGCAGGGATTGCTCCATGAGAATCACATCGATTTCATTGCCTGCCACCACCACGCCGTCATAGGCGTTCCAGTCAATCATGGTACCCAGTTTTACATCATCAAAAACGCCGGATTTCTTCGCGGCGATATACACATACAGTTCCAGCCAGACCCCATAGCCTGTGCAGTACTGGCGGTCATCCACGGAACAGAAGGAAAACCGCACCCGTTCCCCATCCATGACCAGATTTTTCAGGAAGCCTAAGCGCTGAAATTCTTTCAGAATGGCTTTGTCGGGATAGGTTTTTTTACCATTTTTCATGTAAATCTGTTCTTTGGAGTCCATATAGACTTCGTGGGGCAAATATCTTGCCGCTACGGTCTGGAGATAACTGCATGTGTGCTTCCATTCCTCCAGATGGCGGAAGAGATACCGCGCCATTTCCCAGATAGCGTCAAAGCATTCCGGTTCCGGCGGGCGATGGGACTCGCCAATGAAGCATGCCCCTCTGGCATCCACAAAGTCCTCCAGAGATAATGTGGCCGTAGGCGCAACGGTTTCGTCTGTCAAAAGGTCTGTGATGCGGTTATGCACCAAATCCGTATGGATGAGCTTTGCACCTTTTTCCATGCCGGCACGGAAACCGGCAATGACCATCAATTCACTACCGCCTGTCAGTTCCAGAAAACAATTCTCGTTGTTTTCAATGACCTGGGCAGTCTTGCGGTAAATCTTATCCATGGACAGGATGTCCACAGGGTATCTTTCCAATGTAATATGGGGAATATGCCGCTTAAAACAGGTATGAAGGGCGCGGAAAGCCGTCATATCCTGCATGCCGCTGTCATAAAGAAAAATCACCTTATCGGGATGCAGTGTCAGCGGCCCCATGATATTTTTCAAAACGTCTTTGTCATAATATTCAATGAGTGTTCTTGTCACGGGTATCCCCCCAGTTTTTTATTCCTCAACCACTAATTCTTCTTCAAACTTTACTTCCGGTTCTGGCTTTTCTTCTTTCTTATGACCGAAAACAGCGCCGAAGTTCAGTTTGTTCACAACGCCGGGCGCCATGTCGATGAGCTTGCTGACAGCGTCCTGATTCTTGATGTTGATGAGCTGTACACTGCCGTTCTGGATTGCCAGCACGGCGGAAGGTGTGATTCTGGCACCCATACCGCCAGCGGAACCGCCGGAGTCCTTGCCCCCCAGACCAACGCCAACGCCAACTTCAATCAAAGGCAGCAGTGTCACGTCTCCAAGAACAATGGCTTCTCCCACAACGGTTTTGGTGGAAACCAGTTCGTCTACTTTTCCGAATAATACATCCAATGAAGTGTCAAATTCTTTACTCATGCTGTTTTCTTCCTTTCCACAGTGTCATAATCAAACGGCGTACAGGCTTCGCCAATGCAAAAGCCAGTGTGCTGTAAAGGAGATAGCCGGGAACGATTTTCCCTTTCACCCGCACAACGACGTTTTCCGCTGTGGCTTTGGCAAAATCCCCTTTGATTTCCAGATCTTCGCCGAATTTTCCTTTCAATATGCCTGCCATTGCCAGAAGATACCCTGTCCAGACAGGATCTCCCGTGCCAAAGGTACCTTTGATGATGAGGTGCCCCGGCAGGATGCCCTTTGCCATACGCTTGATGAATTTCCACAAGGCTTTGGCAATGTCTTTTTTGTCCTCCACCGCCAGAAGCTGCTTCCACAGGGGATTTTCTTTCTTTTCCTCTGCGTCCCCATCTTCTCCGGTGAAAAAGGCATCATCCAAATCGTCAGGGAAGTCCTCCGCTTTTGGTTCGGTGGGCTTTTCCTCTTCAATATCTTCCAAACGTACCCGCCGCATGCCCTGTTTTTTCTGCATGGGACGGACGGTGTTGGGTCCTTTTTTACTTTCTTCCGGTGCTTCCTTGGGAATTTCTCCTTTTGGAGGTTCTTCTTTCCGAGGTTTTTCCTTCGGGATTTCCTCTTTCCGGATTTCCTCTTTGGGAGGTTCCTTTTTCGGAATTTCTTCTTTTATAACTTCCTCTTTTACAACCTCTTTGGGAACTTCCTGCTCCATGACCGGTCTGGGCGGCGTATCCTTTGGCGGCGCTGCCTTTTCCCGGGTATAAATCAAATCCCCCTCTTTCTGGGGACGGGGTTTCTTTCGTTTTTTCCTTGCGGCTTTGGCTTTTGCCTTCTTCTTCTCCAGCAAGGATTTCCCGAAGATGCGCAAATCCACAAAAGGTTCTTTGTCCCCCATCTGCCATCTTGCCACCACCTGCACAAACAGCCATTTTATCTGACCATCTGCCCGGATGGCATCGGTTTTCTCGCCCCCAGCCTCATAGCGAATGGGCGCAAGAAGCACCACAAGCGTGATGAGCAGCAACAGGCATACCAGCGCCAGCAGGAGAATCCCTATGCACTTTAAGATAAATAACAATACGCCAATCAATGGATTTCAACGCTCCCATTCTTCTCTTCCGTCAAGTATTTTCTGCCCCAAAGGCGCAGGATGATTTCCGCTCCCACAAACAGCAGGAGGCACACCCCCAGAAACACACCGCCAATCCAAAAGGCAGTGTCACTGAAAAAGCCCTCGGGCACAATATTGATGAGGCGGTCCACCCGCTCATCCAGTATCCAGTCATTATTATCAAAAAATATCAGGTGAAACTGAGTAAAATATTTATTGAAGTCTGTCAGCATCAATGCCACCAGCAAACCGCAGGCTGCAAAAAACACACCAATGCCCGCCTGCAAGGTACGCAGGAATGTCCTTCCTTTTTTCTTGGCGAACATAATAATAACCGCTGCAAGAGTAAACACCAAACAGCCGTTACGAATGTCCATGCCAGCTGAAAAGAGGTTTTTCACATCCACCATATGACGGATTTCCTTTTCACTGAAAAAAGGCAGTTCTTCTCCGCCAATGGGAACGGTCACCTGTAATTCTTCCCGCTTATCGTAAAGATATGCCATCATTTCCTCTGTCAGATACAAAAGGTCATCCATGTTCATATCCACCCGTTCCAGTACGTCATATTTGGCGTATTCCTCCCGGAAATAATCCATGGAGCTGACACGCCACTGGACACAGGTCAAAAGAAGGGCAGGCATCAATGCAAGGGATGCCACAAACCCCAAAAAACGCCAACCGAATTTCTTCACTTCATCATCCTCTTTTTATTGCAGCCACGCCGAAGGGTCTGTCAAATCCCGTCCGGCTTTTGCCGCCTCTTCCAGCATGTAGCACAGCAGGTCAACGGCTTCATGCCGTCCCATGGCAACACCGGCAATGATGCCTTTCCGGCTGCGATATTTCTTGGTGAACAGCTCTTTGGAGGAAAGGATTTCCATGCGGTTTCTGTCCGCAAAATACACCAGACAGTACAGACGAAAAACAGGAATGTCCCGTTTCAGACTATAAACCACTGTACCCAGATTTCCCACACTTTCTCCCACAAACAGGTTTTCAATGAGCTGCATGCCGTGCCACCGCCTTTCTTCCTTTATTTTGCTTTATTATAGCAGATATGCCGTCAAATGGAAATATGTATCCCACCCAAATCCATGGGGCATGGTGTCACAAAAAAGCATATCCATAAAAAACAGAATCCATACCAAAAGAAAAAGCACAAAACCATGAGGTTTTGTGCTTAGCGTGTAGATAACATCATTTTTGCAAGAACGCGGAAGGGCTTGGGAAACGAAGCGTGTCCCAACTAGAATCCGCAGTCGGAATTCACTTCCGACGAGGAAAAGCAGGAGTTTCAAGACTTTTAAGTTGATGGATACTCTGCACCCCGAAGAAAACGGGGACGCCGTAGGCGGCTTTGCAAAGCAAAGTGCTTGACCCCTGCTTTATACCTCTGTCTACTCGTCAAAGCCTTGAATGAAATGAGGCTTTGACGACAGCGTATCTTTTACCACAGCGCCTGATCCAGCAGATTCCAGTCTTTCTTCGGGTACATTTCCAAAAGCTCCCGATACTGGTCTTTGGTCAGTCCCGATGTGTTCACATAGAGCGATACTTTCTCATCGGTGTTGGCACGTGAAAACCGTTCTTTCAGCTTTTCAAAGTCCTTATAGTCCATGATCCTTCTCCTTTCCATCTGTTGTCTGCCTTTTTCCGCCTTTATACAGCTCTGCCAGACCAACGGCAAAGAGAAAACCGCCGAATAATTTCCGCAGCAGTTCTCCCTCCAGCCACAATGCCAGCAAAGCTCCGGCGGCAGCGCCCAGAAGTCCTGTCCAAATGAGAGATTTTGCCACAGGCGTTTCCACATTCCCATTTTTCACATGAGTCACAAGGGCAACGGCTGCCGTTGGCAGAAAGTACAGCAGATTCACGCCCTGGGCCTGCTGCTGTGTCACATCCGTCACCCAGAGGATCACAGGAATGAGGATGGCGCCGCCGCCAATGCCCATACCGCTGACGATGCCTGCCAGAAGCCCCGCCAGCAATACGCCTAACACAGCACCATGCGGACGGCTGCCGCAAGGAGAAACAAGCCGAATATCCGGTGGAGCCACATGCCGCTGAGTTTTCCCAGCAGTTTGGCACCAATTCTTCCGCCGATGATACCGCCGCCGGAAGCCCAAAGGGCAACCTGCCATGCCATTTCTCCCTGCCAGAAATAAATCAGGAGAGAAAGGACACTAAGAGGCAGTATCACCGCAATGGCAGTGGCGTGGGCTTTATGGGTTTCCACATGGAGGAACCGCTCCATGGCAGGCACCACCAAGGTACCGCCGCCGCTGCCGAAAAGCCCATTGACAAAGCCTGTCACCAGCCCCGTCAGGCGTATTTTCCCCTTTTCGCCCATGGCTTACGCCCCCTTCGGTCAGTTCATCATGTTTCTGCTGTTAGTATTTGTGGCGTCATTCACGGCGTTTTTCATGTCATTGCCCACATTTTCCACGCCGTTTTTCACGTCATTTGCCATGTTTTCCACGCCATTTTTCACATCTTTGGCAAAAGAGCCTGTATCGGTGCTCTTTGGTGTGCCGTAAGTGGTGCGATCCCAGTTTGCGCCATTATTGACGCCATAGCTTTCGTCCCAATAAACATTGCTGCCATAGACATCATTCCGATAATCGTCTGTGGCACCCAGATTGTTTGCTGTATTGCCGCCGCAGCCGGTGACGCCCAGCATCACTGTCGCTGTGACAGCACAAATTGCCATTCGTTTCATAATTGTATGCCTCCTTTTTGCCTTCGCAGACTAACTGCATGGTTATTGTCTGCCGAAAAAGCGGAAAAATCCTTGCTTTTTGCTGGAACAAAGGGCAAAATTTGGCAGTTCTGCGGATAGCAACGGCGAAAAAAAGCTGATACAATAGGGTTTATGTTTTTGGGAAAAACAGTTGGGAGTTTTTCCCTGTATAAAGAAGGAGGTCATTTCTGATGTTATTTGAAGAAAGAAAAAGCGGCGTTCTGCTGCACCCCACTTCTTTGCCGTCCGTTTACGGCATCGGGGATTTTGGGGCGGAGGCGCGCCGTTTTGTAGATATTTTGGAGGAAGCGGGACAAAGCCTGTGGCAGATTCTGCCTTTGGTGCCCATCGGCTACGGCAATTCCCCTTACCAGAGTACATCAGCTTTTGCCGGGAACATCCTGCTCATCAGCCCTGACGAACTGGTGGAAATGGGGCTTTTGACCACAGAAGATCTGGGAGAAATCCCTGCTTTTGACAAGGAACGGGTAGACTACGACGCTGTAAAGGCATACAAACTGCCCCTGCTTCACAAGGCTTATGAAACATTCTGCGCAAAAGCAAACGAAGATATGCAGGCGGACTTTGCCGCTTTCTGTGAAAAACAGGACGCATGGCTTTCTGATTTCGCCCTGTTCACCGCTTTGCAGGCGCATTTCCGTGCGGAACGTGCCAAAGGCATTGACGAAGAAGAATATCTCACCTTCGCCGTTGACACCATTGATTTTCTCACAGAAGAACAGCAGAAAGATTATTTCGAATCTGCCTGCTGGAACACATGGCCCCGCACACTGCGCAAGCGCAACGCAGCCAGCCTGAAAAAATGGACACGTCTGCTGGCAGATGCCATTGCAGAAGAAAAATTCTATCAGTATCTGTTCTTCACCCAGTGGCAGGCACTGAAGGCTTATGCCAACGAAAAAGGCATCTCCATCATGGGGGACACACCCATTTTCATGGCGTATGACAGCGCCGACGTATGGGCAAATCAGAAGCTGTTCCAGCTGGACTCCATGGGCTTCCCCACCGTTGTGGCAGGGGTACCGCCCGATTATTTCTGTGCGGAAGGTCAGCTTTGGGGCAACCCTCTTTATGACTGGAAAGCCCACAAGAAAACAGGCTACCTCTGGTGGACAGAACGCATCCACAAGGCACTGGAAGACGTGGACTATCTGCGCATCGACCACTTCCGTGCCTTTGAAAGCCATTGGGAAGTGAAATTCGGTGCGGAAAACGCCATTGTTGGGGAATGGAAAAAAGGTCCCGGCATGGATTTCTTCAAAACCATTGAAAAAACGCTGGGCAAACTTCCTCTCATCGCCGAAGACCTGGGCATCATCACCGATGAAGTCCGTGCTCTCAGAGAAGAAGCAGGCTTCCCCGGCATGCGTGTATTGCAGTTTGCTTTCGGCAATGATAAAAACAATGCTTATCTGCCTCACAGCTGTGACAAAAACAGCGTCATGTACTCCGGCACCCACGACAACGACACCACAAGAGGCTGGTACGAAACTGCCACAGAAGCGGAAAAAGACCATTACCGCCGTTATCTGAACGTAGACGGCAGAGATGTGGCATGGGACTTCATCCGTATGGCTTTTGCTTCTCCTGCCGTATTTGCCATTGTGCCTGTGCAGGATGTGCTGAATCTGGACGGCAGCCACCGCATGAACCGTCCCGGTATCGCCGGCGGCAACTGGGGCTTCCGTTTCGACTGGAGCCAGTGGGATGAAGGCTATACCCATGGGCTGCGGTATCTGGCGGAACTGTTTGGCAGATGTGCGGAAAGAGAAAACGATAGCTTTTAAGGACACAAAGGCATTTCTTTGGGGAAATGCCTTTGCTTTTTCCCCATTTTGTGCTAAAGTAAAATGCGGATAGATATGTTTTTTGACATATATAAAAGGAGGAACAACATCTATGTGCGGCATTTGCGGATTTACGGGACGTCTTTTGACTTCCGAAGAAATACTGGAAAACATGATGAACAAAATCATCCACCGCGGCCCTGACAGCGGCGGCAAACATATTGACGACGGCGTTTCCATGGGATTCCGCCGTTTGAGCATCATCGACCTGGAGGGCGGCACACAGCCTATCTACAACGAAAACAGGGATATGGTCATCACATTCAACGGGGAAATCTACAACCATCAGGAACTCCGTGAAGACCTTATCGCAAAGGGTCATGTCATGGGCAGCCATGCGGACACAGAAGTCCTGCTCCACGGCTACGAAGAATACGGCGAAGACCTGCTGCCCAAACTGCGCGGCATGTTCGCTTTCGTTATTTGGGACAGCAAGACAAAGACACTTTTTGGCGCAAGAGACTTTTTCGGCATCAAGCCTTTTTACTACTCCATCCAGAACGGGAACCTGGTTTACGGCTCCGAAATCAAGAGCATTCTGGAATACCCCGGCTTCAAACGGGAAGTAAACAAAGAAGCACTGGAAAACTATCTCACATTCCAGTATAGTGTCCTGCCGGAAACATTCTTCAAAGGCGTATTCAAACTGCCTCCTGCTCACTGCTTCACTTTTAAGGATGGCAAAATGGACATCAAACGCTATTGGGAACCTGTTTTTGAACCCGATCACACAAAATCTCTGGAACAGTTTGTGGACGACATCGACAACGCTATGCAGGATTCCATCAAAAAGCATAAAATCAGCGACGTGGAAGTGGGCTCTTTCCTTTCCAGCGGCGTAGACAGCTCTTATGTAGCTGCATCTTTCCACGGTGACAAGACATTCACCGTAGGTTTCGACTACGAAAAATACAACGAAATCGACTACGCGAAAGCATTGTCCGAAAAAATCAAAATCGACAACTACAACAAACTCATTTCCAAAGACGAATACTGGGATGTGATCGGCAAGGTGCAGTACCACATGGACGAGCCTCTGGCAGACCCTTCTGCTATTGCCCTGTACTTTGTGAGCCAGACAGCAGCAAAACATGTGAAAGTTTCCCTTTCCGGCGAAGGCGCTGACGAATTCTTCGGCGGCTACAACATTTACCGGGAACCTCACGACCTGCTGCCTCTGACCAGACTGCCCCGTCCCGTGCGGAAAGCCATGGGTGCCGTAGCGAAAAAACTGCCCAAGGTAAAAGGCAGAAACTACCTCATCCGCGGCAGCAAAGATTTGCAGGAACGCTTCATCGGCAACGCTTTCATGTTCCAGGAAGAAGAACGTGAAAAAATCCTGAAATCCCCCACAGGGAAATATCACCACACCGTTCTGACACGCCCTTATTACGACAAAGTGGCAAATCAGGATGACGTGACCAAAATGCAGTATATCGATATCCATTTCTGGCTCATTGGCGACATTCTGCTGAAAGCGGACAAAATGAGTATGGCACACTCTCTGGAAGTGCGTGTACCTTTCCTGGACAGAAAAGTATTCGACATTGCCAGAACAGTACCCACAGAATACAAAGTCAACAAAGAAAACACAAAATTTGCCATGCGTCAGGCGGCGCACCGTTATCTACCCGACATGGTTGCGGAGAAGAAAAAACTGGGCTTCCCCGTACCCATCCGTATCTGGCTGAAAGAAGACGCTTATTACAACCGTGTGAAAGCTGCTTTTGAAAGCCCTGCGGCAAAAGAATTCTTCAACACAGCGGAAATCATCAAATATCTGGATGAACACCGTGCAGGCAAGGCAGACAACAGCCGTAAGATCTGGACAATCTATATGTTCCTGGTATGGCATCAGCAGTTCTTTGAACAGGCGGCATAAAAGAAAACAAAAACATCTGGAATCCAATGATTCCAGATGTTTTATTTTTATCAGGACTTCCGCCGTTCCCCATTACAGCAGAAAAACCAGTTCTCCGATAATCTTCTGCATTTTTGGTTCCAGTTGCATAAACTGCTCCAAAAATGGATTGCTCATTTCTTTGTACTCCAAGCCTTCCCGACCCAAAAGCGCGTCTGTGGACACCCCCAAAATATCCGCCAGACGGCACAGATCCGACAAAGAAGGCTCATTCCTGCCGGATTCATAATTGGCAATGGCAGTATGGCTGTAATGCAGTTCCTTTGCCAGTGCTTTCTGGGTCATACCGCGGATCTTGCGGTATTTTCGTAAATTCTGCGCAAATATGGTTTTCATGTGCTCGCCCCTTTCACCCTTTTTATTATATTTTTTACAATATTTATTATTATATCATAATATAAATTATCTTTAATACAATAAAAAGCCGTGCCTATGTCCATTATACTAACAAAAAAGAAAGGGTAGGATGGACAATGCAAAAAGATTATGCGGAAAACTACAAAAAACTGGGACTGAAAATTGCTTATTTCCGAAAACTCAAAGGGCTCACACAGGAACAGCTGGCGGAAATACTGGATGTGGACACCAGTTTCATCGGGCAGATTGAAGCCCCCAACATTTATAAGCCGATCACACTGACAACGTTGTTCCGCATTGCGGATGCGCTGGAAATGGCACCGGGAGAACTTTTGGATTTTTGAACAGGCGCCCGCAAATTTCCGGAATTTCACTGATTTTTTCACACATAAAAGACATGTTTCTCATGATTTTGAGAACATGTCTTTTTTATTTTTCACAGGTTGGGACTTTTTGGGACTTGAAACCCATTACCCTTAGGGCGTAACAAAAAATTCAAACAGAAAGGAGAGAAACAAATGGCAACATTTACAGAGCATTACGACCTCATCAAGCCCGGCACCGATGACTACTACGACGTGGCGGACTTCAATGAGAACATGGATGCCATTGACACCCAGCTGTATCAGGCGGAACAGGATATGGCAGGAGTCAGCGAAAAAATCGGCAATCCCGGCGACAAAGGAGAGGATACCCTTTTTGGTCTGCTCCATCCTGATAACCAGCCAGAGGAAAAAGCGGATTTCTACCGCTATTCCAAGTCTGACATCAAGAAAAAGATCCAAAACTGGACTGCCCTTCCAGCAGCAAGCCCTATCCAGGATTTTTACGCGAAGCTGACGACCATTCATGCAGAGAAAAACGGTACTGTTTACGTCAAGATCAACACAACAGATCTGGGTACCATCAGCTTTGGTGTCTATGACAAACTTCCTGTCCAAGCCGTAGAAGCGGCAGATCAGTCAACACTGGTAGGACTGAAGGGCTACAACAAGAAAAACAGTGAGGCCTGGTTTCTGGAGGAATACAATGTCAACAGCTCTACACGCACAGAAGAACGTGAGTGGATCATTCCAGTAGAAGCCGGCAAGGATTACACCCTGCTGTATATCGGTTCTTCTGCCAAGCAGGGCATCGTCAATGAATTTATTCTGGGTTACACCGATACCAAAGAAGCCTAAACGAAAGGAGCGAAAACATGTTAGTCAATTTCGATAAGACCGGACGCGTGGTCTGGTACAACCTTTATGTAAGCAAAGAAGCAGCTGAAAGCTGCCTTTGTGACAACACCATCTGGCTGGATACTTCCCTGCCCCCTTTTCCGGAGCCAAAAGAAGGCTTTGTGGTCTATCTAAAACTGAATGAAGAACAGCAGCTCATCTACGACTATGAACCACAGCCGGAACCTGTTTACACAGACCTGCAAATCATCATGCAGGGACTTTCTGACCTGGAACTGGCCATCTTGGAAGGAGGCATGTGAGATGTACGAAATCCTGAAGAAAAAATACAAACTGAGTTATGTCCGCAAAGACCATCTCCAGCGTTATCTGGCACTGGGCAAGCTGACAAAAGAAGAATACGAGGATATCATCCAGTCCTGACAAAATAAAAAAAACGGAAGTTCCACCATCTGGAATTTCCGGTTTTTTTATGGTTCTAATTTGATTTCTTTTGGTTTATCGTAGGTTTCCCGCAGTGCCACATTAAACACCGCGCCCATAAGCATAGCGATCATGCTCCAGTCCATCCACACCAAGAGGGCAATGATGACCCCGATGGAGCCATAAATGATGGAATACCGTCCCATGTGGTCTACATAGTAGGAAAATATCAGGGAAAAGAGCATCCACACACCCATGGAAAGGATAGCCCCCGGCAGGATATACCGGGCTTTCTGTATTTTGGACGGCGAGAAAAAATACACCGCCGACAACACAAACAGCAGCGCCGCCGCCATGGGCACAAAACGCATACGGCTCCATCCGGTGATGAATTCCGTGGAAATGGGAATATATTCCCCTACAAATCCCAGCACCCTTTCCCCCAACAGCAACACCAAAAGAGTGGCTGGAATCAGAACAATGGTCAATGCCGTCAGGATAGCTGTACGGATGGAATGACTGCCGGATTTTTCCTCACCGTAAATATCGTTGATGGCTTCCATAAGGTTGGAAACTGCCCGAAGAGGAAACCACACGGAGAACACCAACCCGAATGTCAGTAAAGCATTGTTGCTGCTCTTTGTGATATGCTCAATGGCAAGATTCAGAAACGCCACCACATCTTCCGGCAGGAAACGAGTGATCTGTCCATCCAATGTCAATGTGGGCAGATGCAAAAGCCCCAAAAGAGATGTCACAAAAATAAAAAACGGGAACATGGCAAACAAGAGGTAGTATGTCATGGCAGCGGCGTTGCGCCCCACCTTATTGTCAAAATACCCCTGAATGGTCAGCAGGATCACTTTCTGCCAGCCCTTCCTTTTCTTAATCTGTCCATGTAAATCCAGTTCCATGTTAGTCCTCTTTTCGCTTTTGAATGGCGTAGGTCAAAGGCAGCAGGCATTTTTCCGGCAATAACCGCTGCATCAGTCTTGTGGCATAGGTACCGCCGTCAGGCAGTATCACCGTTTTTCCAGCAAAAACGCCTTTCAGTCCTGCGGCAGCTGCTTTCTTGGGAGAAATACCCTTCACAGCGGATTTGGCATTGGCATTGCGATTAAAGTCCGTATCCACAGGCCCAGGACAAAGAGCGGATACCCGCACCCGGCTCCCTTCCTGCCGCAATTCTTCCGCCACCGCCTGTGTCAGCCGCAGCACATAGTTTTTTCCCGCATAGTAAGACGCCATGAGGGGGCCAGCTGTAAAACCAGCCGACGACGCCACATTCAAAATATATCCATAATCCCGACGGACAAAATCCTGTAAAAACAGCTTTGTGAGAATATGTACCGCCCGGACGTTCAAATTCAGCATATCCAGTTCTTTTTCCAGAGGGATTTCGGCAAACTGTCCCACTGCGCCCATGCCTGCATTATTGATGACAAGGTCAATGGGCGTATCTTTCACTGTTTCGTATAAATGATAACAGTCCGCTTCTTTGGTCAAATCCACGGTGACAATGTCCACATGGGTGGGCAGTATTTTCTGTAATTTCCGCATTTTTGCCGTATTCCGGCTGGCTAAAATCAAATCAAAGCCCCTCTGGCTCAAAAGCAGGGCAAAAGCCTTGCCGATGCCGCTGGTGGCTCCGGTGATAAGGGCACGCATAGCCCCGCCTCCTTTATGGTTTTCTTTTCATTATACCCGGAAAACAGGGGTTTTTCAATGCGGGAGAAATCGCAAAAAAGTACAAAAAAACCGACCTTGTAAAGCAACTTTCCCTTAAGAAAACGTTGATTTTCCTCTTCCTTGATTTCTTATGGGGAATTGCAACGGCTGCCTTCATAAGAAAACATAACAAATAAAATCTTAATAAAATAAGAAAGCCAAAATCC
>OMGP01000245.1_pt1 | contig 56500 bp, 43 predicted proteins | sample 1646091 | NCBI WGS metagenome assembly OMGP01 (sample SAMN05578580, study PRJEB25193) | human gut metagenome | biome: Human Microbiome; feature: human-associated habitat; material: feces | host: Homo sapiens | place: USA:Birmingham | reverse complement strand
TTAAGAAATAATATTATCATTGCAAGCAGGTATGTTCCGGCCATATTGAGCCCCTATCTCGGAATAAATTTAAAACAGCTTCTAAAAAAAAGAGTCCCATTCTCTAAACGGGACTCTTTCCATACATTACATTTATTTTACCAAAGAGACATTTGAGAGGAATCAACTTGCTGCGCTTTCTTTTGCTCCACAGCAGCCTGTTCTTCGGCTTCACGCTTCTTTTTCTCCTCTTCTTTCCGTTTTGCAATCATCTCGGGTGTATCGGGTCTGGTAGGAATTAACCAGTTATCATCGAATGAATCGAGACCCGGAAAATCGTCTTCCCCTGTGTTTGTATCAACACTCTTAGGGGGATTCTCCGTAACTTCCTTCGATTCCTCTACCGAAGTTTTTACATTGCTTTTTGTTTCACTTTCGTCCTGACGAACTTCAAAACTAATTACGGACGATGTGTCTTGTTTCTCTTCGACTGGCGTAACGGTTTCCGGCTCTTGTTTTTCATTCGTGTTTTTCACAAATTTCAAATTCTCTATCTGTGCTAATAGTTCTTGTCGTTGATTTCGCAATGCGGCTACCATTGCATTGGCATTTTCTAAATCGCTTTTCAGCGACTCAATTTCGTTTTTATTACCGACATTTCCCTGTGTCACAGCCTGTTCTAATTTTTCTTTTTGTTCTATCAGATCATTCAGTCGAGCTTGTAGTTGTTTGTTTTCTTCCTCCACGGATTGCAAGTTGTCTAAGAGTTGTGCTATTTTTTCATCTTTCGATGCTTTTATCTGCTCAAACTGTTGCAATTTAATTTCGACTTCATCTACTACCTTCAACCCATTCTGTGCTTCGGATAGCTGAATTTCAAGCTCTTTTATCTGCTTTAAGAGTTGTGAATTTTTATCTTCTCGTTGCATTAAGTCTTGTCGAGCTGCTTCCAACTGACTTGCAATCTCGGTCTCTTTATCTTTTGCCTGTGATAGTTCTTTGCGAGCCTGCTGTAAATCCATGCGAAGTTGCTCTACATCGGATATATTTTCTTTCTGTGTTTTAAGTTCGGCTCTTAACCTCTCAATTTCGGCAGAAGCTGCCTCCAATTCTTCTTGATGGACATTAGAGACTTTCAATTTATTCACCAAACTTTTATTTTCCAGTTCAAACTGCTCTTTTTCGGCTTCTAACGCAGCGATACGAGCTTCCAGCTCATGCACTTTTTCCGCCACCGCCCGTTTCTGTCGTTCGGCGCTTAATTGAGCACTTTGCATAGTATTACGCTGCTCTTCCAATTCTTTCATTTTTACCCGTGCCTCTTCCATTTCTTTCGTTAAATTGAGGTGTTCTGTTTTCCATTTCCGTGAAACGGATTCACGGGCACGCTCATTTACCGCACAGATAAATTCTTTAAACGGTTTATCTAATCGATCGAAGAGATATTTTTTCTCCGCTTCCTTATCCAGTGCGGCCAATATATAATCGGGAAGCGATTTGTTCAATAATTCTAACAATGTATCGAGCAGCGTATCGGGGAGTTGCAGTTCCTCCTCTTTGTCTTCTCCAACTCTCGAAGCAGACGGAGTAACGTCACTCTCATTATCCTGTCGCTCTTTTTCCCGAATACATGCATTCGTAATATTTTCAGCAGTATAAGGTTGAGCCTCGAATTCATCATCTTCGCCAGAAAACCCCAACGCTTTCATCGTTTTTCTAAATATAGACATAATTTTCTACCTTATTTATTTTCAATTTGTTCCACTCCGGGCTTTGTCACCAGACCTTTCCCTTTGCGTCCGTTTATCTCTATCAATACAGGAGCATCAAATTTAACAATTCTCAAAGATTCCGATTCGTACACAGCAGGGAGCTCATTCAGATAACTTTCATCGTAATAGCCATCGCCTGCAAATGTATTTACCGTAAAATAGCCAACACCAAACGAAGTCAAATTCTGAAAGAAATGCGTTCCCTGACTTGGTTCTATCCTATAATTATCAAGTGCGGACTCTACAATGAGACGGGCTGATGATATATGCGGCCATTTAACCGGAATTCCCAGTGAAGAGTCACTCGACCCCCATCGCCCGGGCCCCACCAAAATATAGTTTTCTTCCCGCTCGGTAAAGGTACGATTTATTTTCTCTATTTCACGTGCTATATTTACATTATTTGAGGACTTAAAACTCGATGATTTTACATAGACAATATGAGATACATTATCCATCACGCCGTGTCCCAACGCCGTATTGCTTTTAAGAATGGTTCTTTCGTCGGGTAAATCCATTACTTCGTCGCTAAGCATTTCCTTCATATCGACAATAGGCCTTATCTGCAACCAATAGACCGTACCGGGAGTATTACCCGGCCCTACAAGATTTCCCGCAAACTCTATTTCTACCGGCCGTCCCATTTCACGACTGCCAATGGTAAGCATAGAATCGAGAATAGAGGCTAACGGAAAGGCTTCATGTTGCAAGATATTGGCAAACGTAACGACTTTGCGCCCCCCATCATAATAACCGTCCCGGATCATCTGATCGACAGGATCGTAAGTAGAAACCATCAAACGAAGGGAATTGTCTTTCTCGGCATCACGAACGGAGAGTTTCAACAAATTGAAGCCATCGTCAATAGAGAAAGGTTTTTCACCTCTATTCATATCCAACGCATAGAATCGTGTTTGTGTATCTCTCAACGCCAAATCGAGTGTACTGGTTTGCAATACTTTATTGGGATGCCGTGGAGAGAATCGTAAACTGCGTCCTCCATCGACAATATATTTTCCTAACCCAATGGCCAAATCGACAACTCCATCTTCGGCCTTTTCGTCATTAATAGGATAATAGTTTATCGAACGCCCTACTCCTGCAAATGACGGATAATAACGATCGTTGTATTGCGTACCTACCACTTCCTGCAATATAATCGCCATCTTTTCTTGATCGATAACATTCGACGTAGCTGTCATATAGGCTTTACTATCGGCGTAAAAAACCGAGGCATAAACAGCTTTTATAGCATCTAACAGTAAGCGGAGCATCTCGTTCTTATCGTCCAACGAGGGTATCATATAGGTAGAATAGATACCGGCGAAAGGTTGATAGTGGGAATCTTCCAACAGACTCGACGAACGAACGGCAATGGGCTTACCCACCACATCGAAAAATGCCAAAAAATCGGGCTTTAATTCTTCGGGGAGCTTCGCTTTAAGAAAATGCTCCAAAATTTCTTCATCGGAAATATCGGAAAGAGCTATTTGATAGAGATTATTACTCTCCATAAAGGTATCGAATATATCGGTACACAAAACTACCGTTTTGGGAACGGTCACATTCACGCCTTCGATATTATCGAAAGTCGGATTTCTTTTTATCATGGCGTCGATAAACGCCAAGCCTCGTCCTTTCCCCCCCAAAGAACCATTACCGATACGAGCAAAATTGGAGTATTTGTCAAAACGGTCACGCTTGAAAATGGCAACTACTCCCCTATTCTTCATTTTTCTATACTGCACAATAGCGTCGAAAATGAGTTTACGAATCTCAGATATCTCACTCAAATCGGTAATTTGTCGAGGCTGCAAGGCTTCGGCCATAGGAAAAATAGCACGCGAATAGAGCCATCGGGATATGTGATTACGAGAGGCATGATAATAAAGAGAGTCGTCGGGAATAATATCTATATTGTCTTGTAAATCTTTTAGATTTTTTATTGTCACGATAGGCTCTCCCGTATTAGGATTGATGAATGTAAAATCACCGAAGCCGAAATTTTTCAATATCGTTTTTCTCAAATCGACCGGCAATTTCTTAGAATTTTTATCCAAGAATGAAGCGTTGAGCTTAATGGCTTCTTTTTGATTTTCGCGTTCGGAAGACTCGATAATAAGAGGCAAGTAAGGATCGCAAGAACGCACATAGGTGCAAAATTTTATTCCTGCTTTTTTATCTTTTTCGCCTGCCCTAACGAACGAAACATCGGATACGATACCTAGCATGTTTCCCGAATATTTTTCATATATCTGCATAGCTTCCTCATAAGTTCGTGCCAACATTACTTTGGGACGCCCCCGCATACGCAGCATTCGCTCGTGATCATTCAAGGCTTCGGTCGAAAATATTTGGGATTGCTTCAACACAAAATTATACAAATTAGGCAAAATGGAAGAATAGAACCGGATAGAGTCTTCTACCAATAGAATGAGTTGCACACCTACCGAAGTAATATCGACTTCGGCATTCATTTTATCTTCGATCAGCTTAATAATAGCCACTAACAAATCGACATTACCCAACCAACTGAACACGTAGTCCACCCCACTCAAATCTTCCTTTGCTATACGCCTTGAAACTTCGTGAGAAAAAGGGGTCAGAACGACAATAGGGATATAAGGGTAAAGACGTTTCATCGCCTTTGCCTGCGTAAAGGTCTCGGAACAATCGACTCCGGGCATAGTTATAATCAAGTCATAACGTTTCAAAGCCAATTCCTCGAAGGCTTCCTCATTGGTCGTTACCTGTTTCACCCGAGGAGGCGAACTCAGATTCAGAGAAACATATTCGAAGTAAATTTGTTCCTCCACCCGCCCGTCTTCTTCCATGATAAAAGCATCATATCGGCTCGCAACAAGTAAGACATTGAACACTCTTTTTTGCATTAAGTTAGCAAAAGAGGTATCTTTCAGATATAATTGGTTAATATTCGGTCGATTCATTATTTTTGTGTCGATTCCGGCTTTCAAATTGCCATTTTATTTTTTGCGATTTTATTGTTCAAAAGTAGTAAAAAAAATTTTTTTATCCATATAAATATGTACATTTGCGATAAGAGAAACGAGCATCTTCCAAAGAGATGCCCAACCAAGAATTTAACTTAATAATATCGCGACTATGAACATCGAGCACATCATGACATCATTGGCGGCAAAGCACCCCGGTGAGTCGGAGTATTTACAAGCGGTACACGAGGTGTTACTTTCCATAGAGGAAGTTTATAACCAACACCCCGAATTCGAAAAAGCCAAATTGATAGAAAGGCTTGTCGAACCCGACAGAATCATCACCTTCAAAGTGCCCTGGGTAGATGATAACGGCGAAATACAAGTAAACTTAGGATACCGGGTACAATTCAACAATGCCATAGGCCCGTACAAAGGAGGAATAAGATTCCATGCATCGGTAAATCTTTCCATATTGAAATTCCTCGGATTCGAACAAACATTCAAAAATGCACTGACCACTCTACCTATGGGTGGTGGAAAAGGTGGTTCGGATTTCAGCCCTCGTGGTAAATCAGATGCCGAAATCATGAGATTCTGCCAAGCATTCATGTTGGAATTGTGGCGTCATTTAGGCCCCGACACCGACGTGCCTGCGGGCGATATAGGCGTAGGAGGCCGTGAGGTCGGCTACATGTTCGGTATGTATAAAAAACTGACGCATGAGCACACCGGAACGTTTACCGGAAAAGGTCTCGAATTCGGAGGTTCCCTTGTTCGTCCCGAAGCAACCGGCTACGGTGGACTTTACTTCGTAAAACAAATGCTGGCAACCAAAGGAATAGACATCGCCGGAAAGAGAATCGCCATCAGCGGATTCGGCAACGTAGCATGGGGTGCGGCATCAAAAGCTACACAATTAGGAGCGAAAGTAGTCACCATTTCGGGACCTGACGGTTATGTATATGATCCAGACGGTATTTCAGGTGAAAAGATAGATTATATGCTCGAACTACGCGCATCGGGCGAAGATATAGTCGCACCTTATGCCGAAAAATACGGAGTACAATTCTTCCCCGGAAAACGCCCCTGGGAACAAAAAGTCGACATCGCTCTTCCTTGTGCTACACAAAACGAACTCGACGAAGAGGATGCCAAGAGGCTTATTGAAAACGGCGTTATCTGTGTGGGTGAAATCTCCAATATGGGTTGTCGTCCCGAAGCTATCGATTTATTTATCAAACATCGTATCATGTACGGACCGGGCAAGGCTGTCAATGCGGGCGGCGTAGCCACTTCGGGATTGGAAATGACACAGAACGCCATGCACATTTCATGGAGCGCCGAAGAAGTTGACCAACGTCTGCACCAAATCATGAGCGACATTCACACTCAATGTGTAAAATACGGAACCGAAGCGGACGGATACATCAACTATATGAAAGGAGCCAACATCGCAGGTTTCATGAAAGTAGCCAAAGCCATGATGGCACAAGGAGTCGTTTAAGATTTCGAATAATGCGAACATAATAGAGAAAGGGAGGAGATAAAGATTATCTCCTCCCTTTCTCTATTATAATGAAGTTGCCTACGAACCAAGTCTTGCATATAATTGTTTCTCCAACAGAAAAACCCATAAATGCCATACGTATGAAAAAGATATTCCTATCATTCCTGCTATTCTGCACCCTAAGCACAAGTTATGCAAAGATAGATATAGAACGAATCGACCCTCCATTCTGGTGGACCGGAATGCAAGACCGAGAGCTACAAATCATGTTATACGGGAAAAATATCGCCGACTGTAAAATTAAGATAGATTACCCGGGCGTAACCTTAACAAAAGCTGTCAGTCTGGACAGTAAAAATTATTTATTCCTTTATCTGAGTATCGCCCCTGAGACCCAACCCGGCAATTTCGATATTCAACTGAGCCGAAAACGAGAGAAACAAAATATCCCATACGCACTCAATGCAAGAACCATACAGGGAAAAAACCGGAAAGGATTCGACGCAACGGACGTACTTTATCTGATTATGCCAGACCGTTTCGCCGATGGCGACCCGTCTACAAACGTCATTCCGTCCATGCGATTTCCTTCACCCGTAAATCGGAACAATCCCGATGCCCGGCATGGAGGGGACTTAAAAGGTATCGCCGAGCACTTGGACTATATCGAAGACTTGGGCGTAACGGCCATTTGGCTGAATCCGGTTCTCGAAAACGATATGCCCGGAGGGTCGTATCATGGATATGCAACAACCGATTATTATCGGGTCGATCCTCGGTTCGGGACAAACATGTATTACCGGGATTTGATAACCGAATGCCATAACCGGGGTATGAAAGTCGTCATGGATATGATATTCAACCATTGCGGAGACCAACATATCTGGTTCTTGGACCGACCATCGCACGATTGGTTCAACTTCCCCGACGGTTATCGACAAACGTCCTACCGTCTTACTCCCCACTTCGATCCTTACGTATCGGAATATGACAAAAGCATGACCGTAGAAGGTTGGTTCGTAGAGAGCATGCCAGACTTGAACCAGCACAATCCGCATTTAATGAAATATCTGACTCAGAATAGTATCTGGTGGATAGAATTTTCGGGAATCGACGGCATACGTATGGATACTCACCCGTATGTGTTTTTCGATTCCATGTCCGAATGGTGTGCCGCCATCAACCGGGAATACCCTAATTTCAACATCGTGGGAGAATGCTGGTACGGAACCGAAACCGGTTCGGCCTATTGGCAACGGAACAGCATTTTGGATACGTCACGTAACTCCCACTTGAAAAGCGTTATGGATTTTCCGCTACAAGGTATAACCCGTGATGCGTTTACTTCGCAAACCGACAGTTGGGGCGGGCTGAATCTGATCTACGACCACCTTGCACTCGACTTCATGTTTGCCGACCCAATGAATGTACTTAACTTCCTCGACAACCACGACACCGATCGTTTTCTGTTGTCCGAACCCTCCCACTTGGGCTTTTACAAACAAGCCATCGCATTCCTATTGACAACCCGTGGAATTCCCCAAATCTATTACGGGACAGAAATTCTAATGCACGGGAGCAAGCAAAAGACCGACGGATTGGTCCGCCTCGATTTTCCGGGAGGATTTCCGGGCGATACGATTAACGATTTCTTATCCCAAGACCGCACTCCCCTGCAAAACGAAGCCTTCGACTTTTGCAGGACTCTCTTGAAATGGAGACAAAACAATCCCTGTCTGTCACACGGGGAGATGATGCACTTCATGCCGAACAACGGATTGTATGTATATCGCCGCAGCTACGAAGGGAAAAATGTGTTGGTTATCATGAACGGGAACGACTCTCCACTGACGGTCGACATGAGCCGTTATAACGAGATTTTATCGGAAGTACAATCCGCCCATGATATTATTACACACCGACAGATCGAGTTCTCCCCCATTATGGAGTTTCCCCCAAGAGCTTTATATATCTTAGAGTATTAACCGGGCGAAACCGAGAACGACATCAAGCGATATTTTCCCTATCTTCGATAATCATTGGAATCGGGAAAAGGTTGAATACTTTTTCTCACCAGCTAAAACATAATCATGCTGATAAAACAAGAGTCTGTTCAGAGTACTTTCACCAACGTGAGTTCGTCGTCTCTTAACCGAGCTGTCGCCCAATTTATCGATGTGACAGTATACAGACTGCAAGGGGCGATGTCGTCGGCCATATTACGAAGATAGATGGGATTATGAATAATAGCCTCTCCTACCGTGAGCAAAGGATTGCCGGAGAGCTGTTCCCGCAATATGCGACAGAACTCCTCTTTTTCCTGTTCGAAACCGGGCGACACGACAAACAACACACCTTCACAAAAGGTAGTCAAGGATACTTCTCGCTGAAACGGCAATATATTATCAACTTTATTGTCGAAAGTGAGATAGAGAATGTGTTTATTGAGCAACGACCGCCTATAACACAACTGATGCGAAAAGAATCCTTTCTTCATAATCCAATGATCTTCTCTTATGAACCTAACTTTTTTAATTTGGTAACCCGTTTTGCAACGGCTTTCTTAGATTCGCCACTTACGACCGACTGCTCTGGCATATACACCTGATTATTCACATCGAGAATACGATCGTTATAGTGCTTACGAATCAACATCAAACTATCGATATATACCTTCTCCCGAACCGATTGCTCCGGAAGAACGATATATCCGTAAAGACGGGACAACGCCGTAACAGAATCGGATTGTAACGGCAAAGAGAACCACCCTCCCTTATCTATATCGATTCTGTTGTATGCCACCCCATTATCGGTATGACGTACGGCCATATATACTTGCGGGTTCACGCTTAATTTAGGTAGCATGACGACTTTAAATTTCAACTCGAAATAATCGCGAGTACGGAAGTTTTCATCGGGAGCGATATCGAACGCTAACAAATTGGTAGATAACCGGGAGTCGAAGATATGGCTCCGCCTTTGTTTCCATACATCTACACTATCGCCCGGCTGCGACATCGTTTGGGAATTTTCTTCTGCTAACAGTTTTTTGGCCTCCTCATTTTCGGCTTTCAATCGTTCCACCACACGATCGTATATTTTCATATAGGTTTCAATATGATGCCCATACCATACAAGAGTCGTGTCGAACTGTTCCCGAGTGACTCCATGCCGCAAAAATACGGCTTCTCTTATTTTTTTCTTATCGGCATTGTTGTTATAGATATTATAGTTCGATTCTATGACAGCTTCGGATTTGTGTATATCGACTAACAAATCCTCCATATCTTTCTCACTAATGACATAATCCGGAGTACGGCTGCCACATGCCGACAAACATAAAACCAACCATATGATCCATATCGGATTTTTCATAAAGCTATTCGGATTTCTCAACTTGTTTATTTTCGGAAGAGAGATAACGATGATAAAAGAGAATCATACAAACCACTCCGACCGAAATCGCCGAATCGGCAATATTGAATACCGGACGGAAAAACTCGAACCGCTCACCTCCTATCCACGGTATCCAATCGGGCCAATAAAAACTGAACAGAGGGAAATAGAGCATATCCACAACTCGCCCATAGAATAGCCCAGCATACCCGTCTCCCGGCACAAAAGAAGCTACCAAAGGGGGAACAGGATCGTTAAACATCAATCCATAGAACAGGCAGTCTACAATATTTCCCGCAGCTCCCGCTATAATCAAAGCCAAGCAAACGATGAATCCCGTAGCGACTTGGGGACGATTCTTAATTTTCAGCATCCACCACGACAGAAAAACAACGGCAACAATACGGAACAGAGACAAGAATAGCTTGCTTCCCACTTCCATGCCGAAGGCCATACCGTTATTTTCGATAAACGCTATATAAAACCAATCGGTCACTCGTATAGATTCACCGATATACATGTGAGTTTTCACCCATATCTTCACGGCTTGGTCGACAATGAGTACAAGAACAATCGTAATAAGAGCAACCTGCCCTCTGGTCAATTTCTTCATATCCAAAATAAAAAGATTCTCACTTTTTCCTATTTCAAAAAGATTCGACCTTCGTGCTTTCTATCCAAAGAACAGCCCCCGAAGGTCGAATTTTAATATCACTTTTCAACAAGTTTCATAAAAACTGCCAATCCACTCTACCTGTTTCCACAAAGAACAGATTGATATGGATACCGGCAAACTATTTTCTTTTTCCATCTTCCTTCGCGTCAATTCCCAAAGTCGCATGAGGGACAGCACGAAGTCTCTCTTTCGGAATCAGCTTACCGGTCTCCCGACAAATCCCGTATGTTTTATTTTCTATGCGTACAAGAGCAGCCTGCAAGTGCTGAATAAACTTCATCTGCCGTTGCGCCAATTGTCCTGCCTCTTCTTTGGAGAGAGTGCTAGCACCTTCTTCCAACACCTTAAATGTAGGCGATGTATCGGTAACATCATTGCCATCGGTATTCATAATCGAGGCTTTCAACAAATCATAATCACGATATGCTTTTTCGAGCTTTTCATTAATAATCTGCCGAAATTCTTCAAGTTCAGCATCGGAATAACGTGTTTTTTCACTCATAATTATTGCTACTTAAAATTCCACATTCAATTATTCAAAGAACCGACCACAAACGGAAATTGTTCTATATCCGGTCAAATATAACAGAAATATCCCTACGGACCTCCATTATTTCATGGATTTAACAATTCTGATATTCACCTTAAACGTATCGAAGTCCAGCTCGGTGACTGCTTCTCCGGAAAGAGCTCCCAATATCTCAAACGTATTGGCCAAGACCTGTCGAGACATATAGTCGCGATATTCCTCCACAACCAAATCGGTCTCCCCGTTCGAAGCGATATATACATCGATTTTATCCGTAATATCGAAGCCCGAAGTTTTACGAATATTCTGTATACGGTTCACCAGCTCGCGGGCAATACCTTCGCGGCGCAATTCGTCGGTCACCGTAATGTCGAGAGCTACCGTAAGATTACCTTCGTTAGCAACCAACCACCCCGGAATATCCTCAGAGATAATTTCTACATCGCTCGCTTCGATAGTAGCTTGTTGCCCATCTATCTCAAAAGTAAAAGTTCCGTTCTTTTCAAATTCGATAATATCCGGTTGCGACATAGAGGCTATCGTAGCTGCCAACTGTTTCATAATCTTTCCATAACGCGGACCGAGCTTTTTGAAATCGGGTTTGACCCGTTTTACCAATATACCTGCCGCATTATCGACAAACTTCATTTCTTTCACATTCACTTCACTCAGAATCAAATCTTTCACGGCTTCGATATGAGTCTGTTGCTCTTTATTCAATACCGGAATCATCAAGGTCGTGAGCGGCTGGCGTACTTTGATATTCACTTTACGACGTAAAGCCAATACCATCGAAGTCATAGTCTGAGCAATCTGCATACGCTCTTCGAGAGCCAAATCGATATAATCGTTGCAACTTACCGAGAAATCGGCCAAATGTACCGATCGAGTATCTCGTCCAGTTGCCGCAGTAAGGTCTGTATAGAGCCGATCGGCATAGAAAGGTGCAATAGGAGCCATGAGCTTGGCAACTGTTTCGAGGCAAGTATAAAGCGTTTGATATGCCGACAATTTATCTTCCGTCATCGTTCCGCCCCAGAAGCGTTTACGGTTCAACCGAACATACCAGTTACTGAGATTGTCATTTACAAAATCCGATATAGCCCGCCCTGCACGAGTAGGCTCGTAAGCGGCAAACTGTTCGTCGACTTCTTTAATCAAAGAGTTCAAAAGAGAGATAATCCAACGGTCTATTTCAGACCGTTTTTCCATCGGAACCTCGGGTTCACTGAATGTGAAACCGTCTACATTGGCATACAAAGCGAAGAAAGAATAGGTATTATACAACGTTCCAAAGAACTTGCGACGAACTTCCTCCACACCTTCCAAATCGAATTTGAGGTTATCCCACGGCGAAGAATTGGTAATCATATACCAACGCAACGGATCGGAACCATACTTTTCGATCGTACTGAACGGATCGACAGCGTTACCCAATCGTTTGGACATCTTGTTTCCGTTCTTATCCAAAACAAGTCCGTTCGAAACAACTGCTTTATAGGCCACGCTATCGAAAACCATCGAGGCGATGGCATGCAACGTGAAGAACCACCCTCTCGTTTGGTCTACACCTTCGGCGATAAAATCGGCAGGATATACTTCCCGCTTGTCAAATACTTCTTTATTCTCGAAAGGATAGTGTATCTGCGCATAAGGCATAGCACCCGAATCGAACCAAACATCGATGAGGTCGCTCTCTCTTTTCATGGGTTTTCCCGAAGGGGAAACCAACACGATATCATCTACATACGGGCGATGTAAATCTATCTTATCGTAATTTTCAGCCGTATATTCGCCGGGGACAAAACCCTGTTTCTTATAAGGATTCTCATTCATCAATCCGGCAGTAATAGATTTCTCTATCTCATTATACAATTCTTCGACCGAACCAATACAAATCTCTTCACTCCCGTCTTCGGTACGCCAAATAGGTAACGGAGTTCCCCAATAACGGCTACGGGAAAGATTCCAATCTTGCAAATTTTCGAGCCACTTCCCGAAACGTCCCGACCCAGTAGACTGCGGTTTCCAATTTATCGTGTTGTTGAGTTCTATCATGCGATCACGGCAAGCCGTCGTACGAATGAACCAACTATCGAGCGGATAATAAAGCACAGGCTTATCGGTACGCCAACAGTGCGGATAACTATGTACATGTTTCTCGATTTTAAATACTTTGTTCGTTTGCTTCAACAAAACGCAAATATCGATATCGAGCGTGGCATCATCGGCCGTAAGTGCGGCATCATAAGCATTTTTTACATAACGGCCGGCATATTCGCCATAAGCTGCCACATCTATGTTCTGCTTAACGAAATCAGGTTCGAGGTCTTCTATCAGATAGAATTTACCGGTCATATCGACCATAGGACGGCGATTGCCGTCTTTATCGAGCATCATCAAAGGAGGAATACCGTTGGCCTTGGCTACACGATCGTCGTCTGCACCGAATGTAGGCGCGATATGCACGATACCGGTTGTACCTTCTTCGGTTGTCACGAAATCACCGGTAATAACCCGGAAAGCTCCTTCTCCCGGATTTACCCACGGCAACAGTTGTTCATACTCCATTCCGGCCAAATCGTTACCTTTATATTCTGCAACGACTTTCCACGGAATGAGTTTGTCTCCGGGCTTGTAATCTTCCAACGAAAGCCCCTCGGCTTTCGGATTGAATAGAGTCCGCACGAGAACTTTCGCCACTATTACACTAATGGGTACACCGGTATAAGGATTATAGCTCTGTACAAGATTGTAATCGATATTCGGGCCTACGCAAAGAGCCGTATTGGAAGGCAACGTCCACGGAGTAGTGGTCCATGCCAAGAAATAGGGTTCTCCGAAAGCGGTCATTTCCGTACGCGGATTCTTAATCTTGAATTGCGCTATACAAGTCGTGTCCTTCACATCACGATAACAACCGGGTTGGTTCAACTCATGTGAACTCAATCCCGTACCTGCTGCCGGAGAATAAGGTTGAATGGTATATCCTTTATAAAGATAATTTTTATTATACAACTGTTTGAGCAGCCACCACAAAGTCTCGATATAACGATTGTCATACGTGATATAGGGGTTCTTCATATCTACCCAATACCCCATACGGTGTGTCAAGTCTTCCCATTCGCGGGTAAATTTCATTACGTCTTTACGACAAGTCGCATTATAATCGGCCACAGAAATGGTTTTACCGATGTCTTCTTTGGTGATACCCAAAGCCTTTTCAACCCCAAGTTCAACGGGCAATCCATGGGTATCCCACCCGGCTTTACGCTTCACATGAAATCCCTTCATGGTTTTGTACCGGCAGAATATATCTTTAATGGAACGAGCCATCACATGGTGAATGCCCGGCATACCATTGGCCGAAGGCGGACCTTCGTAAAATACGAATGAAGGACACCCTTCGCGCGTTTCCAAACTTTGATGAAAAAGATCTTGCTTATCCCATTGATTCAAAACCTCTTTATTGATTTCCGAGAGGTCGAAACGAGAATATTCGGTGAATTTCTTGCCCATATATTTCTTAAATAATCTTTGCGTAAAAATCGGCACGAAGATACAAAAAAAGCTGTAACTAAGAAAGAAACAATTACATTATTACAGAAAGGAAACGAACGGAATTTAATCCTCAATAGGAACGTCGACCCAATTACCTTTACAAAATTGCCAGACATTGGTGTACCCGGCTTGTGCCAAAGCGTACAATGCCTCTATCCGGCCGGCATTTATTTTCTCGGGATAATGGGCATCCGAATTAACGACTACCCGAATTCCCAAATCATTCATCAACTCGAAATAATCATGATTCGGATAAAAACGACCACGAGTCTCCCAAGCCTTCGTATTGACTTCGACCAATAAATTTCGAGAAGCGACTTCTTCAAGATAGTCTGTCACCCATTTTTTATACCACGATTCACGATCCAATCCCGGACAATAGAGAGAGGCATTCAATCCTATTTTATCCAAATGTCCCAAAAAGTCGAAGCCCCCCAGCTCGATCATACGAAAGGAACTACGATAAAATCGGTGAACTACCTCTTTAACATCTCCATCGAAATACATATCCACATAGTTCCGAAATCGTTCCGGTGATCCATCTGTATCGACAGGCGTACCATCGGGCGCAACGATATAGTGTACAGACCCGATACGATAATCGAGAGGAAGGGATTGAAAATAGTCGATAGAAGGATTGAACGAATCGTCTAAGAAATCTATTTCAAGACCTATATATAAATCTATCTCGGAGGAATACAGTTGCTTCAAACGACGAAATTCTTCCAAATAGGCCGTCATTTTCTCTTTTTGCATATTACAACCATTCTGTACAGGAAATGGAGCATGAGAGGAAACACCGTATGAAGAAAACCCTTCTTTCACAGCCTCCCGTACAAAAAGTTCCATAGGGGCATGCCCATCACAAAAATCGCAATGAGAATGATAGTTAGTCAAATTATTCATAACGACACTAATCGATTATTTCTTTATAGCCCCCCTCTTCGATAGAGTACGGAGAAACCGGATAAACAAAAATGACAATAACAACGTAACGAAGACGGCTATGCCCAGCGAAACCGAATAGGACAATCGAAACCCTTCCTGAGCAAAAAATATGTAAGTAACCGTCACCATCGTCATAAACAGCGCCGGAATCAAAGTGAGCCAATAACATTTATGTTCCTTAGCCAACCAAACAGTCAATGCCCACAATGTAAACACAGCCAAAGTTTGATTACACCATGCAAAATAGCGCCAAAGCACTTCGAAATCGATCATCATCACGAGCCATGCAAGAATAAAAATCGGAATAGAAACCAATAGTCTATTTCGGATTTTCTTTTGAGGAATATGCAAAAAATCGGCAGCAATCAAACGCGCCGACCGGAGCGCAGTATCGCCCGAGGTTATCGGCGCCGCAATGACACCGAGCATAGCCAAAATTCCACCGAAAGTTCCTAACCAGCCCACCGATATATCATTGACTAAAATAGCCGGAGTTTTCCCTTTCAAGAACTCAGAAAGTGCATCGAATGACCCATTGAAAAAGGCAATCGCCGCAGCCGCCCAAATTAAAGCGACAATACCCTCGACAACCATTGCCCCATAGAATACCCGACGTCCCATTTTTTCATTTTTCAGACAACGAGCCATCATCGGAGATTGTGTAGCATGAAAACCAGAAATAGCACCACAAGCTATCGAAATAAACATCATAGGAAATATGGGATTTACATCAGAGTCCGGTCGTGTATAACCTATCGCTTCGTGAAATTCCGGTAAACTGTCTGGACGCAAAAACAAAGATATCATAATCCCGATCGCCATAAACAGCAAAGCAAATCCAAATAAAGGATAAAGCCGCCCTATCAGTTTATCGATAGGAAGCAACGTAGCCAATATATAATACCCGAATATAATAGCAATCCACATGGTCGTGGTCGTATTTTCCCCCGTAAGTAAATCGAGTAGATTAGCCGGATTTACGACAAACACAGCCCCTACCAATATCATTAAAAGCAGAGAGAAAATCCGCATGACCTGCTTAACTCCCGACCCCAGTTCATCGCCGACCAACTCGGGCAGGCTAGCCCCATTCCGACGAACCGAAAGCATACCCGACAGATAATCATGCACAGCTCCACCGAATATAGTCCCGAACACAATCCACAAATAGGCCGAAGGCCCGTAAAGGATACCCATAATGGCTCCGAAAATAGGCCCCAACCCAGCTATATTCAAAAATTGTATGAGAAAAACTTTCCATGTCGGCATAGGAATATAATCGATACCGTCTGTCGAGGTATAGGCAGGTGTCTGCCTCCCCGGATTAACCCCAAAAACTTTTTCAACCAAAGCACCGTAAACGAAGTATCCGGCAACTAACAGCAACAAAGCAATGCAAAATGTGATCATACCAAACTCTTATGTAAATTCATGGTCTTGACAAACTAACTTCAATGAAAATCAATTACCCGATTCATCTAAGCTATTTATCCAATCGAACAAATTTCCATACCATCTTATGTAATGGAATGTTACAAAGGTAAAATCTTTTTGCCATTCTATCAACTCAATTAAAAAAAAGCTGCATCCTTACGTCAAGAAATGCAGCTTTTCACTATTTATAAAGCAATACCCTCTTTGGCTGGAAGTATCTCAATCCAATAGTCGTCTGGATCGTGAATAAAATAGAGTCCCATAACTTCATTCTCAAAGCATACGCATCCCATTTCTTTATGATAGGCTCTCACTTTATTATAATCGCCCGATACCCGCACACACAAGTGACTTTCGTTTTCGCCTAACTCGTATACATCTTTATGGTCTCTCAGCCAAGTGAGTTCCAACAAAAACGGAGAAACTCCATCTGTAAGATACACCAATACAAAAGAACCATCGGCAGCCTCTTTTCTACGAACTTCGGTAAAACCTAATGCCTTCGAATAAAATTCTATACTGCGATTTAAATCTGTTACATTCACATTAAAATGGTCAAATTTTGCTTTTACTTCCATGATTTATAAGCATTTATTATATAATTACTGAATCTCTCGTACTACTTAATAAAACAAATTCTGTACCGTATCGCTTCGCTATCGGAGCAAAGGATTCGGCTTTACGCACTGCCGGATAAAAGTGCATAGGGACAAACATACCTACATTAAATTCCCCGACAAACTGCTCTGCACCTCTCATATAATCCTTTCCCAATCGGGCATCGACCGGAAACATCGCCACATCGATAGACTTAATAGCCCGCTTCATATAATACAATTCCGATAAATAAGCAGTTTCAGCTTCCCGCACCTCTTCTTCGGTAGATTCGTCACGCCAATGCCAATTGTTTAAATCCCCAGCATGAAAAATTGTTTTACCCTCGGCTGTTACCAAATAGGACACCCCCATATCGGTGGAGCCGAATGCATTCACCCGTAATCGGTCATCTTCATAACTTTCTCCCCGATCGAGATACACGATATTCGGCAACCCCGAAAGCTCGTCCAACGAGGACATTTCGCAAGGGAAAATATAATGTATATTGGTTTTCAAATTTTTCCAAGTCAGTATTTCGGGATTATAATGGTCGCGATGTTCGTGGGATACCAAAACATACATAGGCTGCCGCCTACGCAAAGCCTTCTCTATGATATTTTCACCTCCTCGATAATAATCGAATATGATTGAAAAATCCTCGGCTTCGATCAAAAACCCGCTATGAAAAAGATAAATCAGCCTCATATATTCGTTTTAAACAGAACGATCGAAAGACGACGATTGTTTAATTTGCATAGCCAGAGCTTCGGCACAACGTTCCCCATCGATAGCAGCCGAAACAATTCCTCCCGCATAACCAGCTCCCTCGCCGCATGGGTAAAATCCCCGCAAACGAATATGAGTCATCGACTCTCTATCACGTGGTATTCGTACAGGAGAAGAGGTGCGAGTTTCCACCCCTATCATCACGGCTTCCCGGGTGAGGAATCCATGAGATACTTTCCCAAAATATTTGAATCCTTCCTGCAACCGGGCGGCGATAAAATCGGGTAACCAGAAATGCAACGGCGAAGCGATGAGTCCCGGTGAATAAGAGGAGCGAGGCAAATCGAACGAATTGCGACGATTGACAAAATCGGTCATGCGCTGGGCAGGAGCCGTCTGTTTGCAGTTCCCGTTCAAATAGCACTGCCGTTCGAGATCCTCCTGAAATTTTATCCCCGCCAAAACTCCAAACATAGAAAACCGGGCTCCGAAATCCTCCGGCTGCAACTCCACAACCATACCCGAGTTGGCCCATACCGAACCCCTATTCGACGGGGACATACCGTTTACAACAATTTGTTCGGGACCACTGGCTGCCGGGACTACAAATCCGCCGGGGCACATGCAGAACGAATAGACGCCTCGCCCTTTCACCTGCGTGACAAAGCTATATTTGGCAGCCGGAAGATATTTCCCCCGACCTTCGGGATTGTGGTATTGAATGGAATCTATCAACTGTTGCGGGTGTTCCAATCTCACACCTACGGCAATACCTTTGGATTCCAACTCCACCCCGTTCTCGTGCAACATATAATAAACATCGCGAGCCGAATGCCCCGTTGCCAAAATAACAGGGCCGGTAAATTCACGACCATCGGCTGTAACGATTCCACACACCTCATCGCCATCGATAATCAAACGCTCCATTCGGGTCTCGAAATGTACCGCACCACCCGATTCGATAATACGATTCCGCATGCGCTCGATTACCCTCGGCAACTTGTCGGTCCCGATGTGAGGGTGAGCATCAGAAAGGATTGAAACCGATGCCCCGTGCTGACAAAAAATTTGAAGAATACGCTCGACACTTCCCCGCTTCTTGCTGCGAGTATAGAGTTTACCGTCGGAAAACGCTCCGGCTCCCCCCTCTCCAAAACTATAATTCGACTCCGGGTCGACTCTCTGTTCCCGACTGATAAGAGCTATATCCTTGCGACGGTCATGCACGTTTTTCCCTCGTTCGACAACGACCGGACAAATACCTAACTCAATCAGACGCAATGCCGCGAAAAGCCCCGCCGGCCCAGCCCCCACGACAATCGCCCGAGGCTTACCCGAAACATCGCCATACTCGATACGGGGGAACTCGTCGTCTTGCGGGAATTCGTCGATGTATACCCGCACTTTCAAATTCACCATGACCGTGCGCTGACGGGCATCTATCGAGCGTTTCAATACCCTCACAGACTTTATCGATCGTATATCCATACTCTGCTCCCGAGCCACATATGCTGCTATGCTTTGTTCCGAAGCTGCTTGTTCGGGCAGAATTCTTAACTGCAATTCTCGAATCATATTCTCTATATCCTATTTATCCGAACAGTTGCCGGAAGGCCTCCTCGACCTTACGGACAGCAACTAATTCTATCGCCAATCGGGAAGTATCAAAGCCTTTCAGATTATTTTGAGGTATAAGCATACGTTTAAAACCTAATTTTTCGGCTTCAAGAATGCGTTGTTCTATCCGATTGACCGGGCGTATCTCTCCCGAAAGCCCAACTTCGCCGGTCATACAAGTTCCTGCCTCAATCGCCATATCCATATTGGAAGAAAGTATCGCGCTGATTACGGCCAAATCCATCGCGGGGTCATTAACTTTTATGCCTCCGGCAATATTGAGAAAAACGTCTTTTTGTGCCAATTTGAACCCGACCCTCTTTTCCAAAACGGCAAGTAACATATTCATTCGCCGCAGGTCGAATCCTGTCGCCGACCGTTGCGGCGTACCGTAAGCAGCCGTACTGACCAACGCCTGTGTCTCGATAAGGAAAGGGCGTATACCCTCTATCGTAACAGCAATGGCAACACCGCTCAAACCTTCGTGATTTTGAGTCAATAACATTTCCGACGGGTTGCTCACCTCACGTAACCCGCTTTGCCTCATCTCGTAAATACCCAATTCAGAAGTGCTTCCGAACCGATTTTTTATCGAGCGAAGAATACGGTATAAATAGTGTCGATCTCCCTCGAACTGCAATACTGTATCGACAATGTGCTCCAACACTTTCGGCCCGGCAATGCTGCCTTCTTTGTTAATGTGGCCTACGAGAAGAACCGGCGTATTGGTCTGTTTCGCAAATTTGAGCAACGAGGCGGCGCACTCCCTCACCTGTCCCACACTACCCGGTGAAGACTCCATCGCACTGGTAGCAATCGTCTGTATGGAATCGATAACGACAATATCGGGAGCGACATTACGAATATGCACGAATATATCTTCGAGCGATGTCTCGCACACGATATAACAGTCGGGAGCGTTCCCGCCTATTCGCTCGGCTCTCAATTTCAATTGTCTTGCGCTTTCCTCCCCCGATACATATAATACCTTCTGTCCTTTTAGAGCAAGTACAGTTTGTAGGATCAACGTCGATTTACCGATACCGGGCTCACCGCCTATCAGCACCAATGATCCCCGCACAAGACCACCACCCAATACTCGGTTTAATTCGCCGTTTCCCAAATCGATTCGCGACTCTTCCGTGATCTGAATATCGTCTATCCGTTGAGGACGTACTTTACTCTGTTCCATCGTGCCGAACTCGCCCCGACCACCGGCCGCGGATTTCGTGCTCACTACCTCTTCCACATAGGTATTCCACTCGCCACAAACGGGACAACGTCCTATCCACTTGGGCGACTCTGCCCCACAGTTATTGCAAAAGTAAACCGATTTTGTCTTTGCCATACTATTTATACTATTTGCCTCCTACGAAACTCAGCACATGTGATCGCTGCTGCAACCGCCACATTGAGCGACTCGGAAGTAGGCTGCCCGACCGGATAATTAGGAATATACAGCCTTTTCCCAATATAAGGTTCCAACTTGACCGATATACCATTTCCTTCGTTCCCCATCACAATTACCCCCGATTTCGTCAAAGAGGTATGATAAATATCCTCCCCATCGAGAAATGTACCATACACGACCGACGAATCCACCTGAGAGAGAAAATCGGGTAACGACCTATAATAAACTTTTACCCGAGCCAATGCCCCCATAGTGGCTTGCACAACCTTAGGGTTATAAAGATCGGCGGTATCGGGGGAACAAACGATATGGCGAATACCGAACCAATCGGCCAAGCGAACGATAGTTCCCAAATTGCCGGGATCTTGCACCGTATCCAAAGCCAACACCAACTCCTTTTTCAGAGTCTCGATATTTAAATGATATTCGGGTATGCGATATACAGCCAAAACATCGGGCGGCGTAACGAGCTGAGAAACTTTCGACATCTCTTGTTCGTCGACTTCCTGTATCTTAGACAACGATTCGTGAGCGTGCGAAACAATCCAAGACGGAGTAGCCAATATCAAATCACACTCGAAAACCGACAGTGTGTCTTCCACGAGTTTATTACCTTCGGCAATAAAACAGCCCTCCTCTCTCCGTCCTTTCTTTCGAGCTAACGATTGTATGCGTTTAATTTGATTTTTACTAAGCATTCTTATCCGGTAATTCGAAACTAAAACAAGATTTTTCTCCCGAGGTAACCCAAAGGCTCTCTTAGTTTCCCGCCCTCATAATCCATGCATTCGCAAAAAGAGGCTGCTCCTGTACCAAACGAGAATGGTATCGACGAGCTTCATCAAAATCATCGAACGATGCTACATAGAGTCGTGATTTACGTGCCGTCTCATAAATCTGTAAATCGGCAGAAACGCCCTGTCGGTGAAAACACTCGATTTGCTTCTCAGCCATCTGTTTTGACGGAAGCGAAGCCACTATAATATAGTAGGTATTTCTCGCTGTTTCGATATCGTGTATAGCGGTTTCCAAAACATTTTCTTCCCCCGCGGCAATCGTATCGGGCATTTCATCGATTCCCAAAACGGATTCAAAATCATTAACGACAGCTTCGTCGGTCGTAGTATCCGCCTGACCGAATAACTCGGCAGACAATAATCCGGCATAATTGGCAGTGGTATCGGGTGTATTGATTGGCTTAGAAAGCATTAATAAAAACACAATTATTGCCGCTGCTACTGCTGCCGCACGCACCGTACGACGATGAAACGATATATATACACGGTCACGAACTTTTTCGGCTTCAACCGTCGGTATCTCCCTATCTTCCGCATCTTCCTCACGAGGAGTTATTTCCAATAGGGAGAAACCGAAGCGGGGATTCTCGATAGAATTATTTTCCTGTGGCTGAAAACACACGTTACCATCGACTAAGACCAATCGTCCCAACCGCCCGAAACCATAATCGCCACCTTGCTCCAAGTGTTTATAAACAGATTCGACCTCTTCGGCAATAGCCTCAACCGCCTCGTTCCAAGAAATAAAACCGGCACGCATAACCGAACGAACCAATAACCCGGAATCTCCCGTCGCAACGGATTCAAATGCGACTTTTCTCACAGGTGGGAGAAACGATGTACCGCCCGATTGTATCTTCGCTTCGTCACAGAGAACTGTAAAACGGCCCAAACCGGGTATAAAAACATCATCGTTATGCAACAATAAATACTCAATATGGCGTACCAATCCAATCATACAACAAAGGTATATATTTTCTTTTGCCGGTACAACAAAACGAATAAAAATCTCTCTTTATTCTTGTCCCTGAAAAATATAAAAAGGATTCTATTCCTCTTCCAATAAACGCTCGGCCTCTTTGGAATCATAACCAAGTTCCACGGCTCGTTTCAAATCGGCCTTCGCCGATTCTCTTTCATACCTCGCCAATTTGCCCAACGCCCTCAATACATATACTACCGGGTCATCGGGAGCCAACTCGATAGCCTTTTCTATGTCTTTATCGGCTTTGGCATATTGTCCGGCGAACAAATAGGCTTCCGCCCGCCCTACATAGAGTATCTCCTTTTCGGGATTTACCCGAATTACCTGCGAATAGACCTCTATGGCTTCGGGATAATAACCCATCACTTTCAACAACGAAGCAAAACCTATGCGACCGTTGGCACTCGCCGGATTCAATTTCAAGATTCGTTCAAAATCGGCACGGCTCGAAATCGTATCTCCCCGCTCCAATGCAATCAGTCCCCTGTGATACAGCGCATCTTCGTCGGTATCGTCGATTAACAGTATCTGGCTATAATCCTGATAGGCACGATCTATACTGTCTATTTCGGAAAAAAGAGCCGCCCGATTCCGCAACAAAGTGACCGAATGAGGTGTCATCAACAATCCATTCGTATAACTCCGAAGTGCAGCTTCATAATTACCTGCATAACGTTGTACCGTACCCAAATTGGACATAAGCAACGAATTTTGCCCATTCGCGGGCTCGGTTCGCAACGCACTTACCAATGCCGACTCTGCTCCCGCCCAATCTTTCGCCTTGATGCAACTATCGGCCCTCTCTACCCATTGATAATAGGACTGTGACAATACATAAAAGGGTAACCCTACCACACAAACGAGAACCAAAAAATTTTTCATATCCCATATTTTATATAACAAAGGTACGGGTTTAGACGTTACATTCACATATTAGATATGCAAAAACGAATCAAAAGCAACAGACATTCTAAATTTTTCTGTTAATTTTGCAAATGATGAGTAATCATAAATTTATATATAGTATTTTATTCAGCCATCGGATTATCCTCTTCTTAGGAATTGTCATTCTGTTTTCGGGATGCGCCAACGAAGATGAACCGGAACAAGGACCTGTAAACCGTACGGTACTGATTTATATGTTGTCGAACAACAACTTAGGATCGACATACCGTTTCGATACGCAAAATATCAACGACATGTTACAAGTCGCTGCATCGGGAGGTCTAAATGGAGGAAATCTCATTATTTACCGCGACGGATACGATACAAATCCTCAGCTTATACAGATTAGGAAAAACGAATCTGGTTCGGCTGAAAAAGCGATTATAAAGGAATACCCGGACCGTAACTCGGCTACCACGGAAGTCATGCGTTCGGTAATCGACGAAACGAAAGAACTATTTCCAGCGAAAGAATACGGATTGATACTTTGGTCTCACAGCACCGGCTGGGCTCCGGGAAACTCCTCGTTAGCTCTTTCACCGGCTCGACGGTACGAATTGCCCACACGCTCTTTCGGGCAAGACGGAAAAAATTATATGGAAATAGACGAACTAGCAGAAGCTATACCCGATAAACAATTCCACTTCATTCTCACGGACGTTTGTTTCATGGGTGGAATAGAATGTGCCTATCAATTACGAAACAAGACCGATTATTATATAGGATCGGCAGCCGAAGTTCTAGGAGCCGGAATGCCCTACTCGTTGACCATTCCAAAACTATTCGATTATCATCTCGATCTCAAAGATGTTTGCAATACAATCTATACTTATTACAATGCTCAAAGCGGAGCATATCGCACATCTACCGTGGGATTGGTGGACTGCCATAGATTGGAAGCATTAGCCGATAGTATCCATGAAATTTTCGAGGCTCATCGAAACGATGCCATGCCCGATATTTCCAATATCCAACATTTCGATCGTCAACCGCCATATATTTGTTTTGACTTACAAGATTTTCTATCGCAAATCGCTACTCCCGATGAAAATACAGGGTTGGAGCAAGCCCTCTCCCAAGCCATACTCTACCATGCGGCAACCCCTTCGGTCATGGGAGATGTCTCCATTTACAAACATTGCGGCCTGAGCTGCTACATTTTAGGAACAGGAAACACGACCCTCGACCGATATTATACGACCCTTGATTGGTACAAACGAGTCTATCCCGACAATAATTAAACTCTTAATTCTATTCATAATGTCAATTTTCAATTCTTTACAATCCTTACTGGCTCAAACGCCAGAAGTTCCGGCTCCGGAAGAGATCGCCCAAACGTGGCAACAAAAATTATCGGCACTTTCGTCTCTATCGTTCCAGCAATTCATGGAACAAGCCATCAGTGCCATATTACACGGAGCAGTAAAAATAGCTATCGCACTGGCTGTATTTTTTATCGGAAAGTGGATCATCAACCGTATCTATCATTTTATCTCCAAAGCATTCATACGCCGTAACGTCGAACTGTCCCTGCGGACCTTTCTACTCAGCTTGATACGCATCATCTTGATGCTTATTCTCATCGTTATCGTGATAGGAATACTCGGTATCAACACCAGTTCGTTTTTAGCCATATTCGCCTCTGCCGGACTTGCCATCGGTATGGCTTTGAGCGGTACGCTTCAAAACTTCGCAGGAGGGGTCATGATACTTCTGTTCAAACCCTATAAAGTCGGAGATTTTATCGAAGCGCAAGGTTATTCGGGAACCGTAAAGGAAATACAGATATTCAATACCATACTCAATACACCGGATAACAAAACGATTATCATACCCAACGGCGGATTATCGACAGGCAGCCTGAACAACTATTCCAAAGAGGGACGCCGACGTGTCGACTGGAAAATAGGCATCGCATACGGCGACGATTTCGATACGGCTCGCAAAGCCATTCTCGAACTGCTTGCAGCAGACAAACGAGTATTCGATGACCCGGCTCCGTTTGTAGTCCTAAGCAGTCTAGCCGATAGTGCGATCGAAATAACCGTACGAGTATGGACAGCTTCCGAGAATTACTGGGGAGTATTCTTCGACTTTAACGAACAAGTCTACAAACAGTTTGACAAATACGGGCTGCATTTCCCTTATCCGCAAGTAGATGTACACATGATACAAGACAATCAATAATCATCGTATCGAACGAGAAAGGGGCGAATAAATTTTTGCCCCTTTCTCGTTTTCTTATAAAACACAAACCCTCGTATATAACAGTTTACCGATTCTTTATATACCCGTATCGTAAAACAGAGAAACAATGATAAGAGACGTAAAGCCACAAGATGCCACAGCAATCACGAAAATTTATAACGAATATATCACAAACAGCATAATTTCATTCGAAACCGAACCTTTAACCGAAGAAGATATGCTGTCACGTATCGTGCAAATATCGTCGAAATACCCCTATCTTGTCTATGAAACAGACTGCATAGTGGTCGGATACTGTTATGCCCATGCATGGAAAGAAAGAGCTGCTTACCGATATACAGCAGAAACAACCGTTTATTTATCTCCCGCATACACAGGCAGAGGCATAGGAACTCTGCTCATGCAAAAATTAATCGAAGAGTGCCGTAACAAAAATTATCGAGCATTGATAGCTTGCATAACAGACGACAATATAGCCAGCAAGTCACTCCACATCGGACTCGGATTCAAACAAGTATCCCATTTCAAAAAAGTGGGACTAAAATTCGACCGATGGTTAGATGTCGTGGACTATGAATTATTACTAACGCCATAGCACTATTTACACTCATTGTTTGAAGGAGGTTAAAAATTTGAAGATTTATAATTTTAATTCCTAAAAACGGCTCAACATTGAATGTCTTTTTATAACTTTACGGCAATAATAAGGTGAAAAAGGATTGTCTGTAAAAAATACATCTCCTTCTCACTGCGATAGTCTCATGAAGGTAAGGAATTTAAGGTAATCCTACCTCGTACACTTTCCCGGTTATATCGTCGAAAATATCTTTCTCGATTATATAATGGGGCATTAAGACAGATAAAAAATAAAAAACATATAAATGATAAGTAAATGGAATTACTTACCCCTTACATCAAACGAACAACAAATAGCCCGGACATTAGGGGACCGATATCCAAAGGTCCCTGCACTCTGTAAGCTACTCGCTCAACGAGGGGTTACTTCTGCCGCCGAAGCGGAGAAGTTTTTCAAGCCCCAGCTGTCCGATCTCCATGACCCGTTCTTAATGAGAGATATGGAAAAAGCTGTAGTTAGGCTTAATCGTGCATTAGGGAGTAAAGAAAAAATTATGATTTACGGAGACTACGACGTAGACGGGACGACTGCCGTATCTCTGGTATATAAGTTTTTACAAAACTATTATTCGGGACTCGACTACTATATCCCCGACCGTTATGAAGAGGGATACGGTATTTCCGACAAAAGTATCGACTATGCCGCCGAAAACGGTATCACGCTGTTCATCGCTCTCGACTGTGGCATCAAAGCCGTAGAAAAAATAGCTTACGCCAAAAGCAAAGGGATCGATTTTATCATCTGCGACCATCACATGCCTGATGACCAATTGCCTGATGCCGTAGCTATACTCAATCCCAAATTAGAAGGAGAAACCTATCCCTATAAACATTTGTCGGGGTGTGGCGTCGGCTACAAATTCATGCAAGGATTTGCCATCAACAACGGTATCGACATAACTTCCGACCTGGAACCGCTGCTCGATCTCGTCGCCGTGAGCATAGCGTCAGACATCGTACCCATAACCGGGGAAAACCGAATCCTCGCCTATCACGGTCTTAAACGACTCAACTCCAATCCCAGCATGGGTTTAAGAGGTATATTGAAAGTATGCGGATTGAATAACAAAAATATTACAATCAGCGACATCGTATTCAAAATAGGGCCTCGCATCAATGCTTCGGGACGTATGCAATCGGGAAAAGAAGCAGTAGACCTGCTGGTTGCCAAAGACATGGCAGGGGCTTTGGAAAAAAGTCAAAATATCGACCAGTACAATGAGGATCGTAAAGAGCTCGATAAACGTATCACCGAAGAGGCGAGCAGAATATTGGAAGAGCATATCGACATAAATCGAAGAAAATCGATTGTCATTTACAATAAAGACTGGCACAAAGGAATTATAGGTATCGTGGCCTCACGCCTGACGGAACTATATTATCGCCCGGCCGTCGTTCTCACCCTATCCGACGGACTGGCCACAGGGTCGGCTCGGTCGGTACAAGGATTCGATATTTATAAAGCCGTAGAATCTTGTCGAGACTTACTCGAAAATTTCGGAGGACATACCTATGCCGTGGGATTATCGATGAAAGAAGAACACATCAAGGAATTTACGGCTCGATTCGAGGAACACGTCGCCCGGCACATCTTACCAGACCAGATGGAACCGCAAATCGACATAGATACAGAAATCAATTTCAATGAAATCACACCCGATTTCTTTACTATGTTGAAACAATTTAATCCGTTCGGCCCGGGAAACCAAAAACCTATTTTCTGCACCCGGCGTGTAACCGATTACGGAACAAGCCGCCTTGTTGGAAAAAAGAACGAACACGTGAAATTGGAACTGGTAGATAGCAAATCGAAAAATATCATGAATGGAATCGCATTTAATATGAGTCAGCATTTCGAACATATCAAAGCCGGCAAACCATTCGATATTTGTTACACCATAGAGGAGAACACCCACAACAATGGTTCGATACAGTTATTTATCAAAGATATGCGCCCCTCGGAATAATCCTATTTGACACAATATAACAGTAGGGAGAGATTTCTTGTAAATCTCTCCCTACTGTTTACCATTTACATTTTCAAAAATAAAATTACAAGACAGGATTGAATATAATCATATCTTTACCTTAACCGTTCTACCTGCATATTTAACAAGATAAATACCTCTTTCTTGTAACCGAATCTCCATACGCTCGCCAGTTGCCGGCAAAGTTTTTACCAATACTCCGTTTATATCATAAATCCAAACATACCCTTCGGTTATACCATCTATTATTATTCGGTCTTCTTTTCCCGAAATTCTCACAGAATTTTGAATTTCTACAATCCCTGAAAAATCAGATTCTACAATCATAGGAAAATCTTTCCAAACATGAGCATTCCTATAAGCAGCCAATCGTCCTTTCGGAACATATAGTACACAATCCTTCTTATTTACATTATCAAAGCTACTAGAATCACAAACAGGTGGAACCTGTCCCAAACAATAGATTTGCACCAAAAACAAACAATTTTGGAAAGCACATTTATTAACTGAAACGATACTTTCAGGTAAAGTCACAGTTTCCACCCCCAAACAGCCTCCGAAAGCATTTTCTTCAATCGATGTCACTCTATACGTCTTTGAATAATCAACCACAGGTGGCCCAATAATCTCTCCACCCGGTCCAACAACAAAAATTCCATCTCCACCTTGAACTTCTTCGGGGATAACAATTTTCCCAATATACTCAGTCGTTCCCCTATCTACACCAACGGTCGCCTCAGACTCAGATGTAATTTTATAATAAATCTTCTCATGCTCAAAGTCATAAGCCTTTATGTTAAAAATAGTAGAGAAAAAGCAGCCGAATAATAAAATTCTCCGTATTTGATTCATCTTTCTAACTAAAAACACATATCATAATAACGGTCAAACTTTATTTTTATTATATATCGCTTTTTTTTAGATATTGCAACCCTCTTTACTTTATACTAATCAAGAAATAAAAAAAATTCAAAAAACGCCCCTCTGACCTTGAACGAATCGATAACAATCAGATTTATTTCGCTATTTCTACGTCATAAAAGATAAAATTGTAATTTTGCGCCGAATCTGTAAAAGGAATGAACGAAATTATCCACGAAGTATTGCATAAATATTGGGGCTATTCCCAATTCCGTCCTATGCAGGAAGAGATTATCACCTCACTGCTCGACGGGCATGACACGTTGGGATTAATGCCGACGGGGGGAGGAAAATCCCTCACATTCCAAGTTTCCACCCTTAGCCGGGAAGGTATCTGTTTAGTAATTACCCCATTGGTCGCTTTGATGAAAGACCAAGTAGATAACCTACGCAGCCGAGGGATACGGGCTGCTTATCTGCACGCCGGTATGACGCGCCGTGAGATGATCGTTACTCTCGACAATTGCCTGTACGGACGCTATAAATTTCTGTACATTTCACCGGAACGTCTGGATACGGAATTATTCATCGCTCGTATTAAAGGATTGCCGGTTTCCTTTATCGTCGTGGACGAAGCTCACTGCATTTCTCAATGGGGATACGATTTCCGTCCGGCCTATTTGAAAATAGCGGACATACGTTATATTCTGCCCGAAGTCCCTATACTGGCACTCACAGCTACTGCTACCCCCAAAGTAGCCGAAGATATACAACGTAAACTATCCTTTCGCAACGGGCAAGTTTTCCGCACCGGCTTCTCACGTCCCAATCTTTCATACGTGGTAAGACAAGGAGAAGACAAGCTCCAACAACTGCTACGCATACTCAACCGTGTGCCGGGCAGCGCTATCGTGTATGTGAGGAATCGAAAACGTACGAAAGAAGTTGCCGAAGAATTGCGCAAAGCTGGTATCTCGGCAGATTTTTTTCACGCCGGATTGAACTCGGAAGAAAAAGCCGATAAACAACAAAAATGGAAAGCAGACGAAATCCGGGTTATGGTTTCGACAAATGCCTTCGGCATGGGTATAGACAAACCAAACGTAAGGGTTGTCGTCCATATCGAAATGCCGAACGCCCCCGAAGAGTACTTTCAGGAAGCGGGACGAGCGGGGCGTGATGGAACCCGTTCCTATGCGGTATTACTTTATGCCCGAAGAGATAAAGCCACGTTGCACAAAAGGTTGACCGAGGAATTTCCCGATAAGGAATTTATATTGAAAGTTTACGAACGCGTAGGCAATTTTCTCGAAATAGCATTAGGCTATGGCATGGATTCGATTTACGAGTTTAACTTGAAACGCTTTTGCACCACATTCAAGTATGCTGCCACACCTGTACTCAACGCGCTGAAAATACTTACCATTTCGGGATATATCGAATTTATCGAGGAAACCGACTCTCTATCCCGGATCATGATTCTGGTACACAAGGACGAACTATACGAATTACGAGAAAGTGATCCCCAAACCGACCGTGTGCTGCAATGCTTGTTGCGATCTTATACCGGACTGTTCGCCGACTACACATATATTCATGAAGATTTGTTGTGCCAACGGCTCGGCATGAACCAGCAGGAAGTGTATGAATCGCTGCTAAAACTGAACCGCATGCATGTACTGCATTATATTCCCCGGCGTCGCACCCCATACATCGTCTATACCCGGGAACGCATGGAGCCCCGCTATGTACAAATTACCCGTGAAGCCTATGAAGAGCGTCGAGAGCGTATGGCAGATCGCATAAAAAGTATGATTACATACGCCACCTCCTCTCGCTGTCGCCAACAAATGCTCCTAGAATATTTCGGAGAAAAAGCAGATTATGAATGTGGCTATTGCGACAACTGTATCGAACGAAAAAAACGAGAGACCGCCTCAAAAAATTCTCCGATACAAATTGCGAAAGAGATACAGCGACTGCTCGGAAATGGGGCAATCAGCCGAAACGAAATCGTGGAAAGCCTCCCCTATCCAGAGAACGAGGTTATCGAGAGCTTGCGCTTTTTACAGGACGAAGGATTCATTACCGCCTGCGAAGACGGTATTCACTATAAAAATAAATAACAGAAGGTATTCAGGTATTATCAAGATTAAGTAAAAATGATTAAAGGTTTTTGTTACATCATGCTTTTCTATGTATTAGGAGAGATGATGAGTCTGCTAATCGGGAAACTCATTCCCGGCAGCGTATGCGGCATGATATTGCTATTCATCGCGCTCACTTTAAAATGGATCCGTCCGCACGATGTAGATAAAGCAGCCTCGGCACTCACCCGCAATATGGCTCTGTTTTTCGTTCCCGCCAGCATAGGGCTAATGCACGAATATAAAATACTCATGAGCAATTGGGTAGTATTACTCACCGTATCGGTTGTGACAACATTGCTGGTGATCGTTGTCGTCGGAGTAACCGAAGAACAGCTCGACCGTAAATTATCCCATAAGAAAGGAGGTGAAAAAATATGAGTGAAATATTTTCTTCTACTCCCTTTATACTCCTATTGGTATTGGGAAGCTATTTAGCCGGCTGCAAATTGTACCGAAAAAAACACATAGCTCTGTTTCACCCTCTTCTAGTCGCTATGGTGCTTATCATAGCTCTCCTTTCATTACTGGACATTGACTATGACACGTTTTGTGCAGGTAGTAGTTTCATCAGCTTTCTTTTAGGACCCTCGGTCGTTGCACTGGGATATGCCCTTTACGAACAAATCGAGCAAATCAGAGGGAAAGAGATACCCGTACTTACTGCTGTCTTTGCCGGCGGTATCGTAGGTATAGTAAGTGTCATAGCTATTTGCAGAATCATGGGAGTAGACGAGACTATCACCTCGTCACTGCAACCTAAATCGGTAACCATACCCATCGCTATCTCCTTGTCGGAACACTCGAATGGCATACCGTCGCTCACCGCAGTTATCGTATTTGGCTGCGGGCTTTTGGGCGGTATTGTCGGTCCTGCCATTCTCGACCGCTGCCATGTCAACAGCCGAGTAGCCAGAGGGCTTGCCTTAGGTTCGGCGGCACATGGGCTAGGAACGGCACGAGCCATCGAATTGGGAGCCGTCGAAGGAGCTATCAGTGGCTTGGCCATCGGGCTGATGGGAGTTATCACCTCTTTACTTATACCTCTCTTTGAAAGTATTATGCGCTAATAATCAAAGCATAAAATAAAAATATGACTTTATACCGATAAAATTAAGTATAATAATTTACAGATACCGCTTGCATATTCCAATAAAAGCCGTATCTTTGCAACGCTTTTACAAAAAGCAACAAGGTTAGATTCGCTAGCTCAGCTGGTAGAGCACAACACTTTTAATGTTGGGGTCTTGGGTTCGAGCCCCAAGCGGATCACTCAAACTAAAAGCAAAATTGAATAAATCTCTGATAATCAAACATTATCAGAGATTTTTCTTTTAAGTACGATATGCGTATTACTGCATTTTGGGGCAGCTAATACGGGTGAAATCGGAGGACTTGAAATCCTCCAATTTTCAGTCCTCCGAATAAGAGTCTTATTCTTTGATTCACTGTATTTTGCATAGTATAACCAACAGCTTCTAAAACTAATTTTGCACAACAAAAAAATTAAAGTTATGGCTATGCAGAGAAATTACTTTTCAATCCTCTTCTGGATAAAGAAAACCAAGTTGTTAAAAAACGGAGAAGCACCAATTTGTATGAGAATTACCGTCAATGGAAAAAGGGCGGAGATACAAATTAAACGCAGCGTTGAGGTCAACAAGTGGAATGCACAACGGGAATGTGCGACGGGGAAAGACAGAAAACATCAGGAACTGAACCATTACATAGAAACGGTACGGACACGTGTGTTGAAAATACATCGCGAGCTGGAGCAAGACGGAAAACCTGTAACCGCTGAAATATTGAAGAATCTTTTTAATGGGGCTAACCAACCGCCCAAGATGCTGTTGGAAAGATTCAGGGAACACAATGAAAAATACAGGGCGCTGATAGGCAAGGACGTGGTGGAAGCAACCGTGTTGCGTTATGAAAGAACGGTGAGATATCTGGAAGAGTTCCTTAAAAAGGAATATAAGTCAAGTGATATTCCATTTAGAAATATCGACCGTCAATTTGTTGAGAAGTTTGAATATTTCATCAAGACGGAAAAGAACTGTGCCCAAAATGCGACGGTAAAATACTTAAAGATACTGAAAAAGATTGTTACCCTGGCTTTGACCAATAAGTGGATGACTGAAAATCCTTTTACAGGAATTAAATTCAAGCAGACACAGACCAACCGGGATTTTCTTACGGAAGATGAGCTGCATGCCATTATGGAGAAAAAGTTCGATATTCCACGACTGGAAGCAGTAAGGGATATTTTCGTCTTCTGCTGTTTGAGCGGACTTGCTTTTACAGACGTGCAGCATTTGAAACCGGAGCATATCACTAAAGACATTAACGGCGAATGGTGGATACGGAAAGCAAGGGAGAAAACCAACAATATGTGTCATATTCCCCTATTGGACATTCCGGCAATGATCATAGAGAAATATAGAAAGAATCCGGTATGCCTGCAAAAGAATGTGGTATTGCCGGTTCCGTCAAATCAACGCATGAACAGCTATTTGAAAGAAATAGCAGATGTATGCGGAATTACTAAAAAATTAACGACTCATTGTGCCCGGCATAGCTTTGCCTGCTTTGCCCTTGCTAATAAAGTTTCAATGGAAACCATTGCGAAAATGCTGGGACATTCGGATATACGAACCACCAAAATATACGCCAAAGTTTTAGATACGACAGTTTCCAAAGAGATGGAAACGATGAAAAACAAATTCGCTATATAAATATATGAAGCTCCCTATATGAAGAATAGTACCAATCAATCTGTCAATACAAACATAACCACAATGGATCCTAACAATCAATAAAAGTGGAAAGGCAAATCCTTAAAGGGGATCGGATTTCACGACTCCCCTGGCGGAATGCCGTATTTGCGCAATTTATCGTAAAGTGCGGTACGGCTCATGTTCAACAGGCGGGCAGCACGTGTTTTGTTGTTTCCCGTCTGTTCAAGCATTTTCATGAGCAGCTGACGTTCTTTCTCATCCTCAGAGAGTTCCACGTTATCTTCCGGCTTTATGCTCAGGTCAAGTTTCAGATCATCTGCAGTTATCCAGCCGTTGGTCGCAAGCAGCATGGCACTGCGGACGGCATTTCTCAGTTCCCTGATGTTTCCCGGCCATCTGTATTCCCGCATGGCGGCTGTGGCAAGACAGTCAAATCCCTGAAGTGAGATTCTGTGTTCTCTGGAAAAACGTTCAAGGAAGAATCTTGCCATGGGAAGTATGTCTTCCGGACATTCGGACAGGAGGGGAACTCTGATGGTGAACTCGTTGAGACGGTGGAACAGATCCTCCCGGAAGCGCCCTTCCGATATGGCTTTCTCCAGGTTCTCGTTTGTGGCGGCCAACAGACGGATGTCGAAGCGGCGTTCCTTCGTGGAACCGACCGGCTTGTAACACTTTTCCTGCAGGGCACGGAGCAGGAGCATCTGTGTCCTGTAGGAGAGGTTGCCTATCTCGTCAAGAAAGAGTGTCCCGCCGTCTGCCTCCTGCAACAGGCCGGTCTTGTCAGTGTCAGCACCGGTGAATGAGCCCTTCCGGTGGCCGAAGAATTCAGACGCGGCAAGCTCTTCGGGAATGGCCCCGCAATCGACCGTTACATACGGCTTGTCCTTTCTGCGGCTCTGCTCGTGCACTTCCCGCGCGATGTGTTCCTTGCCGGTGCCGGAAGCCCCGCGCAGAAGGACGGATATGTCGGAAGCCGCTACCAGGCTTATTTGGCGGTGCATCTCACGTGCCTTGTCGCTTTCTCCGCGATAGAATTCGTTCATGTCATGCCTTATACAGCTGAAGACCTTGCCAATGGCCTCCAGCAGCTTGTCCGGCTGTACGGGCTTGCAGAGATAGTTTGCAGCGCCGAGCTGCATGGCCTCCACCGCATTCTCGATCTGGCCGTAGTTGGTCATTATAAGGAATGGAACGTTCAGATTCCGTTCACGTATCCATCTCAACAGTTCCGTGCTGTTTCCGTCGGGCAGACGCAGGTCTGCAAGGACAAAATCATACTCCCCGGATGAGAGTTTCCTGCGTGCAGAGGAAAGATGTGTCACGCATTCCGTTTTCATATTATTTTTCTTCAGCCAGTTGCTTATGCTGCGGCTGAATATTATGTCGTCTTCAATTATCAGTATTGTTCTTTTCATGTATTTCCTCCTGCATTTTTTCAACATGGATGATCAGTTTCGACACCGCCTGTTCAATCCTGTATATTTCCTTGAGATGCTTCTCCTGCCATTCTTCCGGTTTGGTTGTGACAATCTCATGGAGCATCTCCATTGGATAGTCCAGGTTCACGGTTTCCCAAAGAGGCAGGTTCTTGTGAAGTATTTCCCGTAGGGCTTGTCTGTCATTTCCATGCAGTGCATCGTACAGTCGGGACAGTTCCTTACGGCTCTCGTTAACAAAGATTCCAAGCATTTCCTCCTGATTGTCCTCTCCGGTAAAGAGCAGGGACAAGTCCGGTTTCCATATCCGTTCCTTTGCCGTTCCGATAATTCCGGATATGCCGGCAAACAGCCTGTCGATGGAGAAAGGTTTGCGGATACAGCCGGTAAATCCGCATGAAAGGTAGTTCACGTCATCATCCACACGGGCAGTCAGGGCTATCACAGGAATAGTGTTTGCGCAGTCTATATTGGAGGAACGGAGCAGCTCAAGAATGGAGAATCCGTCCATTTCAGGCATCTGGATATCTGTCAGCAGCACATCATAGCTTTTCTCCCTTATCCGGGCTATGAGCTCACGGCTGGTGGTGCATAAGGTGCAGTCCGCTCCGAGCCGCTTGAGCATTCCTCCCGTTATGCGGAGCTGTCTGATATCATCGTCAAGCAGAAGCACGGAAATGCCGTTCAGTCTTGAAATGGCGGACACCGGTTTGCTTTCCTCTATCGGAGATTTCTCGTCCGCCTCTCGGAGCGGAAGAATGACGATGAATGTGCTGCCTTCTCCCCGGCGGCTTTCAACACGGATATTGCCGCCCATCCGTGATACAAGACGGTATGATATGGTTAGACCAAGTCCGAACCCCGGTACGTTACGGGCATTCTCAAGCCGTTCAAAGGCTGTGAATATCCTTTCAGTATCTTTGCTGTCCATTCCGCAGCCTGTATCCTGTACTGAAAAACGCAGCTCGCCGCCGTGATATTCGGCTCTCAGGCATATGCTTCCTTTCTCGGTAAACTTGAGCGCATTGGCTGTCAGATTGCTGATGATCTGCTGCAGCTGTCCCCTGTCTCCGCTGACAACAGTGTCCATATTGAGAAACTCGCTTGAAAACCGGAGATCCTTCTTCCTTGCCTGCAGAAGAAAATTGTCAGCGACTTCCTTGAACAGGGATTCCAGATTGTAAACCGAGATCTGGGAACGGCTCTGCTCCGTATCCAGCAGGTAAAAATTCATAAGTGTCTCAACGAGTGTAAGCATATAGTCAGATGCGTGTAATATGCTCTCCATATATTCACAGCGGCGTTCCGGTACGGATTCCTCCGGCAAAAGTTCCGCTGCACCCTTTATCGTGCTTAGCGGAGAACGCAGGTCATGTGCGATGGAAAGCATCATGTCTTTTCTTGACTGCAAAAGTTCCCTGTTCCTTTTATCTGATTTTTCAAGTTTCTTCTCGTACTTGTATTTCCTTTTCAAATCACGATGAATGATGGCATACAACAGAAAAGTCAGTAGTGAAATAAAAAAGACAAGAGTCGAAAGTGTATGGAATGACTGATTCCGTTCAGAAAGGAATAAGTGATACCGTTCTTCTATACGTCGGTTCGCTTCAAATTCAAAATCCTTGATGATACAATGTAACCTCTGGTTCAGTTTGACATTGTTGTCGTATAATTTTTCCATTTGGAGCAATAGTTTTTTTCTTTCATTTTCCTGATGTTTCGATATTTCCCTGTTCAGTGAGTTAAGCATACCACTTGTCGATGCACTTTGATGTTTTCGCATGTTTTCCTTCTCCATTATCTTTCGCTGCTCCTGATAGGCAGATTTCTTCTCCCTTCTTCCAAGCAGTTTGGACCAAAAGTTCCTTTTCTTGGATTCAGCATTTTGAATATTTTTTCCAGAAGTAACGTCATCGATTTTTGGTGTTTTTTGTACACGAGAGACTATGTACGGTATCTTACGATTGACAATTTCGCCGACCTCTTGGAAGTGGCTGAATGTATTCATGACGGTATCAAGTAATTCTTCTTTGCTTTCAAGCAACAGGCATAAAGTATCGATTCGAGACTGTCCGGTAGCGGAATGAATATGTGATTTCAACTCTTGCAGGTTTTCACAGATTTCTTTCCGTTTGTTACGATAAGCGAGAAGATCTTCCCTGTCCCATACGCTGATGGTTTCTCCCAAGGTGGATAAGTCCAAGAGCCTGGAATAAGCCTTTCCGCTTAGGCGGCGTATATGGACTATTTCCTGTTCATCCTGTTGTAAGCGAACCCGAACCATCTGTTCCTTACGAAAAAAACAGATGGAGAAAATCAAGAGAGCAACTAAAACGATATACCCGGTAAATATTTTAAATCGTAACCACATATTATTGTGAAAGTCCGTTTATGTCTTTTTAATGATATTTTCGGCCGTTTATCCCCATAATCTTAATATTCCCATGCGATTACGCTTTCTCCCAGTGTGGCAAGTTTTGTGATATGACGGTGGGCGGTATTTATATCACGACGCACGGAACGGATTTTCTCCGACTCAGTTTCAATTCTTCGGAGTCTATCCCTTTCGTGCAGCAGAATAGATGTCATGCTGGCTATGACTGCTATAAGAATGATATAGCCTGCCAAAACCCTTTTTTTCAAAGATATGTTTATTTGTCTGTTCATTATTAAGAATTAAAAATATCCCGAAAGGTGCTGTGTCTTTCGGGATATTTCGAGGATGCTTCTGTTTGATAAATTCATGGGAGAAGTCAAGACAAACTACCTATTCATTCCATTTTCTACGCTTGTTGATTTCACTTACCAGAATCTGAAATTCAGCTGTCAGTTCTTCCTGCCCTTTAATGGGTTCTTCTTTCCTGTTGCAGCAATCCTCCATATGGTTCTGTTTCATAAAGTCACCCACGATAATGCCTTCCGCTATCAATTGCAAATCATTCTCTTTCAATTCGAGATTATACACCTTCTTATTATATGGCATCATATACAGCCCTTTCATTTTTTCCGCTTTTCCGTCAGCCGTAATGATACACATACCCGCATTGAGGTCGTTTGCCCGTACCCAGCCCTCTTCCGTCATAACAGGGTGTCCGCCGGTCAGCAGCAACCGCTTATCGGTTTCTGTCTCTATGCAGATGATTTCCTGTTCCATTCCGCAATATATGTTGATGACTTCGACATTTCCTTTTCCCGTATAGACCATGTCACCGACTTTTATTTCCCGGATTTCCCGCTGGCTGCCGTCTGCCATTGCAATGAGAGTCTGTTCACCAAGACATCCCCATTGCAGGAATACCTGTTTTATCTTACAGCTTGTATAGCCATGCTCCACATTGCTGCCTATTGTAATGGGGACAGGTATAGAGATTCCTGCACCCGTCAGGTCCACGTTCACAACGAGATAGGCATAGAAATCAAAAACCGAATTGATACTGAGGTCTTTCAAATCCAGCTCATTTCTCCAGTTTTCCGGAAACTCCCATTCCAGACATGTATTATTATTCAGATATTTCCATTTTATATCTTTCCAGTTATTGCTTTTGTCCTTGTTGAATATAACTTCCGTCTTATATTCGGGATGTTGCAACTTGATTGAGGACTTTTCCCTGTCTATGCCCAAAATTTTACCCGTACCTACGCTGACCGAACCAATAAACGGTATATAGAACGGTAGCTTGTTGTCTTTTGTGGGCTTAATTGCAGGATATACTTTGTCCGGGTCATCTACATGTACTTCGGCTGTTCGGTTATATAATATGATGGTATAGTCGCGCGGCTTCAATGTGTTTGGAAATTGCACCGTGATGTCTTTCACGATTTGTTCGCCTTCGTCATAAATCAGCCCGCTATCCCGTCTGACTTCGTGAGATTGCATGACCACTTTTCCATCCTTGTCGGTTTCTGTCCAGTAGAACGTGCTTCTGACAAAGAAACGGGAATCTTTTGTCAGCCCTTTCTCACCTTGTTGGCTGTCCACATTGCATACAAGGGAATGAGCGTTATAAGTCGTTACGGCAGAGCCTTTTATGGATTCTCCCGTAACGCTGTCGAACACTTCGCTGACGATGGCAATTACCCCTTTGCGTTCTCTGAATCCGGCAACAGACTGAGCCTTTAACGTCTTCTTGTCGGAATCATACGAAATGTCCTGTATGTCGGTTACGTCTTGAAATCCGGCATATGCATCTGCGTCTTCTTTCGGAGTGGCTGCGCACAAACGGATGGCAGGGGCTGCCGTTTCTTTCATTGCGGCATATAGTTTTGGACAATTCGACTTGATAAAGTTTTCACCGTCCGGTATTAGGTTGAATAGATTGTTTGTCATAAATTTTAATTTTCAGGTTAATTTCAGTCATATTTTTCACTTAAACTGTCACAAGCATGGTCGGGTCACCGAGAAACATATATCGCATCGCATTCCTCAATAATTTCGTATGACCAAAGTTGAAATCACAAAAAGCCTTGCGCATTACGGTCTCGAAATATATTTCACCGATGGTCCTGTCAGTATTAAGGTTGTCCAGTTCTTGCACGAAAGACCTATACGATTTCCTGTTGGAGCCTCCATAAGTAACACCTCTGGCACCCCAAAAACTTACTGCCTTATTTTGCAATAAACAGCTTTCTCCTAAGGAACAAGAATTCTCCTTCTCCTTACACGTACTGCAAGCCCACGCCCAAATATGGAAGTATCCCGATTGCGGCTCAGGAATGTCGTCTACTTTCAAGCGGATACCTTTTCGCAATACCAATGAACACCTGCCCCCATGCCCCATGTGCAGAATAAAATTGTTTAGCTTGATTTCTTCAATCACATCGTCCTTGCTTAACACATTTTCAGCATTTGCTGTAGTATCCATCGGAAGGAGGCAGGGTTTGGAAAATGTTCTATTCCAAAAATCCCGATTCTTCTCTGTTGCAACGATAGGAAGCAGGTTCAATTGTCTTTTTTGAATGCTTCCACACCTTAGGACGTTATTGCAGACAGCCTCTATCTCCGCTATGTTCCTGCCTGGAATCCTCCCTACGGTACAGTACATACTCTTGTCACCTGCGATGTCAGAACATTGCGCATATTGGAAATCCCCAAAAGACGGTTTGATGTCGTAATAAAGTTCACTGCCTCCTATCAAGAGGTAAAAAGCGTTTTCCAAACTGGTATCTGGATTCTTTGCCCGTACAAATGCCTTGAACTGATCGAAAGATAAAAAACTACTGTCATCTACAAGGGCGAACTCAACTTGAAAACCAAGATTCTGTTTGGTCAGCACGAATTTCAAGAAAGAGCCGACATACTCCCTTCGGGTCAATATCAAAATATACTTCTGCATAGGCACTATTCATTTAAACATCGACCAATTCTCAGGAACTCCCAGTCACTCTCCGTCATCTGTCTGCCCCGGCATTTCAGTTCATCGGGCATTTCTCCGTTTGCACCGTATGAACAGCGTGCCACTGCCGATACAAAAACGTTATTTGAATCCTTGAACGTGCTCAACGCTCCCGGAAAATTCATTTCGACCGTGGACGGCTCGCCTTTCATCACCGGAGCTGGTGTGGAGCCGTTGTTTTCCTCGTTCTTGAACAGGCGGCAAGGCTCGTTACCGTCCCCCGAAATTTCCAGACTCAGAATACCCTCCAACTTGTACAGAGGATTGATTTGTATGGTAAGGTCGTCCCCGTTTATCTTCACAAACAGGGATGTCCCTATTTTGGTGGTGTCATTCCGGTTGGGCACTTTTCCCGATGCGGATATGGTTGCCATCTGCGGTTCTCCGAGCTGGTTCTTTTCGGCACTGATACCACCTTTTTCTATCTGGAAGTCATCAACATATACTTTTGCCCGTTCCGTAAGCATCTGTGTCACCGGAAACGATGAACTTCTGTCGATGCTGATGCTTTCGCCGCCCACTCCGTTCTTGTCGGGAAAAACCAGAGATACCGGCTCACGGAAAGGATTGCAGCAGCATATTTCCCCGTTCTCATCTTTCTTAAAATAGACCGACTCGCCATTGTGCAATGCGTATTTCAAGTAGTCATTCTTGTTTGCGCCGAACAAAGGAGCTATCACGCTGGCTATGGATGGCAGGACGGATACGAATTCTTGTAAAAATCCCATAACTTCATTTTTTTAGGTTCAACATTCTTTTACACAACGACCTTTCCGCAGGAAATCCCACGCTTCGCTCGCCATGCGGAGTTTCCGGTCTTCGGGCTTCAGGAGTTTATTAGTCGATTCCTCCACCTCGCAGAGCAGTCGGACTTCCACGTCCAGCACATCAGAATATTCAAACGGAGCAATGGCGTTTGGGAAAGTTATCACGCTCGATTCTTCCTCTTCCGTTGCGTTGATGCTCGCTTGTAGTGCCGGAACGACGGCATCGGGCGACACATTGTTATATATGCGTGCAGGCTCGTTGCCTTCTCCCTTTATGCTCAACGAACTGATTTCCTTCAGGGTACAGCCGGAGTGGACTATCAGCATGAAGTCGCTGTCTATCGCCTCCACACTGACGTGTTCGCCTATGCAGACAGCACCTTCTATGTCCCGGTCCAGCTTTCCCGAATAGGTCAGCGACACGGTCTGTGCCCCGTCCGTGCGGGTGTCTTCCACATTTGCCGTGATGCGCAAGGCGTTCTCGTATTTGGCTGAATGAGATGAGATGAGGTCTGTCACGTCCAGTCCTCCGCCGCAATCCTCAAGGATATAGCCCTTGTCACTTTCCACACCGACATTTTCCATCGACACGTGAATGGGATAGCCGCATGAATTGTACAACAGGATGCGGTCGTCGTCCGTCTTGACGAAATAAACGTTCGGCTCGTCGTTTGTTGCCGATGGCTGGTACATCTTCAGTTTGATGTAGTCTTTGTTGTTCGCTCCCAACAAGTTGCCGATGACACCGGCAACGGTAGGGATAACCGAAAAAATTGTTCCTAACAGCCCCATAATTTTGGTGTTTTGATACTTTTGTTCCTACTCTTTTGGCTTTTCGGATTCCGCCACCCGGTTTACGAGACGGGTACTCCTTTTAGTTGATACAATGTTTTGTTTCTCACTGTTTCGCCCTGCCCTTTCGGGATGCGGCACTCTGGGGAAATTTCCGCTTATTGCGGATTCCAGCCCGTATCACCGACTTTGCTTCCATTGTTCCAGATGCCATCGGTCAGCTGACGGCTGTCATCGCCCTCGCCAAAGCCTACTTTATTGGATGTCCCTGTGGTAAGATTGAGGGTTGTATTCGTAAATTCGATTTTCTGTATTACCTTTTTAAAACCTCCTGCCGTATTGGCCGTATATCCAAAGCCTATGCAGGCGGCTTGGTTTCCCCCGGCTGTGGCGGTTATTGTGGAGTAGCTGATGGAAATGCCTTCTAATGTGAATGGAGAACTGGTGTTATGAGAAGGAGTGCCTATACAAGCCGCACCACCTGTGCTGGAGGCATTTACCGTTGAACCATTGATGGAAATCTTGCCGTATGTTTTCTCAGTATCATAACCGTCGCTTTCTATGGCAGATATTCCTATGGCAGGCGAACCGTTGCCTCCCGTGGTTTCCAACGTGATGTTGTTAATCTCGATGTTACCGCAATACTTAGCCATGTCTTTATCTCCCGCCATCCTGAATCCGATAGCCGCGCCACTGGCAGCCGTTACTTTCAGTTTGGAACTGCTTGCATTGGTGCCGTTAATAGTGATGCTCCCACGTTGGCCGCTGTTTGTTGTATCCATAATCTTGATGCCTGCGCCGCTGGTGGAAGTGAACACGTTGTCCTTCCCCACCACATTCAGCGTCACGGTAGCTCCGTTATTGATTTCCATAGTCGTGCCCGTGGTTGTCAGCTTCACATTGTCGAGGGTGATGGTAGCGGAGCCGTTCACTACGATGGGTTCAGTGCCTGTGTAGTCCTTGATAATCACATTATCGCCTTCATTGACAGTGAATTTTCCGCCATCGGGTTTCAAGGATGCTTTCTTTACGTCGATGCTTATCTCGTACACTTTCCCTTTTACGGGAGTGACTTTCGTTGATAAATCTACCCATTCGCCACCGTTTACCTTGAACTTTGCTATATCCATCCCCGGTGCAACATTGGCTTCGTAGGTTTTGTCATCGACTTTGTACATGGTGATTTCGCCGACAGAGGTTTCATTGCCTTTTACCGCTCCGTTCGTGTTCGTGCAGTAGGTGTAGCTCTCTATCTTGATATCATTTACATTTCCGGCTTTTTCGCCTGTGAGCTTCACCCGTATTTTGGCAAGCTGGTGGGAGAAGTCGAGGGTAACGGGACTGTTATAGGATGCGTTTGATGCGGTAGCTAGTAATACATACGCCAGATTTCCGCCTTGTTGATTGTCAAGCCTTATCTCTCCGTTTGCAGGATACCATGCCGTCACGTTGTCAGTACGTTTTGTCCAATAAACGGTATTGGCAGGTGTAACCGTTATATTTTCATCTATTTTGTTTATTTTGAACTCTCCAATCTCGTCTGTATTGTCCAGTTTCACATAGATAGTTTCGCCGCCGTCCCACTTGCTGCTGTTCCTGTCCGGGTTCTCGCTGACACGGGTCTGCGGACTGTCCGCTCCCCACGGTTGCGAGCTGACTTCCGTACCGAGGGTTACGGATGAAATCTCCAAAGGATACATGCCTTCGGGCAGGGTGTTGCCTTGCTCCGTCAGCTCGTCCTGCGTACAGGCGGTAAACAGCAGGAGTGCCGCCCCGAAAATCATTTCTAATAAAATATTCTTGTTCATATCGTTGTTCCTTTATTATAGTTCTGTTTCTCCATTGCCGGTGTCGCCCTTATCCCAGTCTATGCTTTGCCCGACCGTCACATCCAAACCGTTCTCCTTGACGGTGACATTGAAGGTATAGACTTGTCCGGCTTTATAATTCACCATAGATTCATCAGTAAAACTGCTTCTCAGAAGTTCATACTTGGTACCATCGACTTCAACTGTCAGCAAAGGCGAAATAGAACCGGACACCGGGGTGACAAGAGCCGTATAAGAGGCAAAAGGATTCTCCGGCTGCCCGTCGCCGAAGTCCACTTCCTCATACTCTCCTTCGGGAAGAGGATAAGGAGTAATACCTTCTCCGTGTTTCCATTTAGGGGTAATTTTCAACTGACCGTTACTAATGTCCATAGTTCCATATCTCCATGAGGCACCATTCAACTGCACCTTTACACTTTTGGCGACTTTCAGGTATGCCGATGACCGGAGGTTGATTACGAATTTCGCCATCAGATGTTGGAATGCCAAAGGATCGTTCCGGTCTTCAAAATTGACGGTTTGCCTTACTCCGATGATGTCGTATTTGGCTAAATTCTCCTCCGTCCACTCTGTCGGAAATTCAATAGTTTCACCAAGAACATAGTTGGATGGTGCCCATGCCATAACGGTTTTCTCATCTGTTGTGCTGTTCCACCAGAAAAGATTGTCGTCCAGCCCAAGCGGTTCGGCAGGGGCGAGGCGTGCCTTCTTCTTGTCCTCCGATGGTGTTACGCTGTATTCTTTCTCCTGCTTGTCGTTCACTCTGACTTTTGCGTTCGTCACTCCGTCCCAGTCACCCTTGAAGAATGTGCCGCGTGTGGTGGGTTGTGCCGGAGTTGCCACGGCTTGCAGCCCGTCGGCAGCCAGCTCCAGCGGGTATTGCCCGACGGGTAGCGGAGTGCCTTGTTCTTCCAGCTCGTCCTGAGAACAGGAGGCTAAAGTCAGGGCGGCTACCAGTCCTAAAGCAAACTTGTGTCGTAATATTCCACGTTTCATATTTCTGGTTTTTAATTGTTCATTGTTTGTGCCACCGGCGGGAGCGATCCCGCCCGATGCACCTCATATTATAGGTGTCTCTCCGTGCTTGACGCTTGCCGCACGGGATGGCTGAAATTTATTCCTGTGCGCGTACCATCACATCCTTGAACTCGCCCGCAACACTTTGTCCCGTTACAGGGTCGAAGCTATTAGCGTAAAACACGGAGAGCGTCCCGTCCGTTTCGATGGTTACAGTCGCCGTAGAGCTTTGCCCGGATTCTGCCGTCCAGCGAACTGTTCCGGTGGTACAGTTCACCACCCAGTTCGTGTCGCTTGTCAGTTCATGTTCGCCGGTGCGTGAATAAGCGGTAAAGGTACCGTTCGCGCGGTACAGGTGCCAGCCCTCGTCGGGCAGTCCATTGGAATTTTCCACCCACTCGCCGTTTTTCTTTTCGTAGCTTTTGGAAAGAATCCATTTACCTACCAACTGTTCAGCCAGTGTTTTTTGGCTTTCGTCCATGCGGGCGAACGTCCATCGGAACTCTCCCTTCATTATTTCGCCTGTTTCCGAGTCGCGGGCTTCGTCGTGCCCCATAACAAGCGATGTCGCGTCCAGACCGAGCACATCGACGGTCATCGTGCCGAGTGTCAGTTTGCCCGTCGCTTCGTCCACTTTCCATTCGCCCAAGTTGAGCTTCGTATAGCCATCTGGAGCTGTAAACGCACTCAGCGCCGTTCCGTCCGTGAGGATGGTATAGATGTGTCCCTCACCTTCGGGGATAGGGTCTTCCACCCACTTGCCGTCCTGTTTCTTTTGACTCTTCTCCATGTTCCACTTGCCGATAACGTTCTCAGCGATGGGTCTTAGGATGCCGGTTTCGCTGTCTTTGTCATTGCTATCTTTACAGCCAGTGAAGGCAGTCATTGCCGCCAGGCAGCAGGCTGTCAGAAAAATGCTATTCAGGGTCAAAAAATTCCTCATCATCTTTATTCTATTTCAATTTTATGGTTGCTATTTGTGCCACCGGCGGGAGCGACCCCGCCCGATGCACCTTTATATTATAGGTATTTCTCCATGCCTGACGCTTTTTGCATGGCGGTGGCTGTATGTCATTCCATTTCTGCGTCACCGGTATATTCGTTACCTCCTGTCCAGTCTGTGATGGTACATCCGCTCACTTCCAGTCCGGTTTTCTTCACTGTAATGGTATAGCTGTAGGATGTTCCGGCTGCAAGAGCGGGATTGATGTCTGTGCGGTTGACATAAGTCTGTCCGTCGATAACAGCCTTGAATGTAAGGGCACTACCCAAACTCTGCGGATAAAGAATGGAGGTAAAGGTTACCTGTTCCATTTCACCGTCAGTTTTCAGACTGTTCGTGGTAAGCGACCAGTCACCGCTTGTCTGTCCTTCTGCATTGGCTGCCGCTTTCCCGTTTTTCACATCGAATGTACCTTCGTGCTTCAATCCGCTCAGGCTATATGTTCCGCTTGTCACCTGTCCGGCTGTAAAGCCGTCCTGTGCGGAAGTCTTTACGATGATGACAAGGCGTGTCATCTTGTGGGCGAAGGAGTTTCCTTCTTTGAACTCCACCGTCGGATTACTGCGTGAAGCGGTAGCTCCCGAAGCATAAATATAATCGAAAGCCTTTTGTTTGTCACGTGTGGACTGATCGGCGGTAGAATTGGAAATCACTCCATCCGTACCGGGCAGTGCATTGGCTGCCGAAGCCTGATAAGGAGCGTATGCGGCGAATGTAACCGTTTCACTCGCATCCTGAAAAAAGATGCCTTGCCCTTCGGGTGCGGTAAAGTTGGCGGCTGAAGCTGTGTTTGCCGTAGTGGTGTACTTTACATTTTTATAAAGCTCTTCCATGTTGCTGGTCTGTGCTTCCGTCACCATTACTCCGATGGCATCCTGTTCCCACTGGTCATTGATGGCACGTGTTTCAGGGGTGTTCACTCCAGCCGAGATGCGGGCTTCTACCGGACCGTTTGTCAGATTCTCATCATCTTTGTTACAAGCTGCCAATGCCAGAACTGTGGCAGCAAAAAGGAAATACTTCTTCATATTTATAAGTTATATTGTTGTAAATCGGTTGTAGACATCATTATGTCGTTACTGGGCATCAATATTTCCACCGTCCACTTCCTCCCACGGAGCAATGGTACAGCCTTCCACCTTGATGCCGGTCTTGTTCAAGACGATACCCATGTTGTACTGGCGGCCTGCCACCCATTCGTTTTTGGCATCTGCCTTGTCAATCTCCGCATTAGCTTCGGTAAAATCAAGATTAGCCATAAACGACTGCTTGCCGGTCAGCTCTGCGGTAAACGGCAAAGCCGCCTCAAATGTCTGCGGAAAGAGTATCAGGGTGTAGGAAACGGTCTGCTTTGTATCGTCACACTTGAATGGAGCGTTGTACACTTCGGTGTCTGCATTATTCGCAAACTCCCACATCGTGCTTTCGTTGCCGGTAGCTTCCGCCGTTCCGGTTGTCACATTGAACGAGCCTCCGTGCTTGAAGCCGTCCAGTGTCAATACGGCAGCTTTCACCTCGTCATAGCTCACATCAGCACCGCATTTCACGGTTAGTACCACCTTTGCCATCTTGTGCGCAAAAGAGAAAGCCACATCAGGAGCGGCTTTGCTTCCTTTTTTCTGCGCCCAGAGGAAATCAAACTGCTTCTGTTCCGCCTGCCCCCATGTGTCAGCAGTAATGGTCGTACTGCCTTTCAGGTCGTTCCACGGGTAGTAGGCAGTGAAAGTCACTTCGTTGTTATCCTGAAAGTAAATCTTCTTACTTTCATCCTTCGGGCTAAAGTTTCCGTTACTTCCTGATGTGAAATAACATACGTTGGTGTACTGCACCTCACCGCTTGTTCCGCTGATACCAATTTCATCATCCGCATCCCACGAGGTGTCATAGGCACGTGTGACCGGTCCGGCAATGGAGGCACTGAAACGCGCCATATCCTGTATGCTTGCCCCTCCGGGTATTACATCTTCATTGTGGCAGGCTGTCAGCATAAGGGTGCTGACTGCGACTGCAATTACCTTGTTAAAATTCTTCATTTTTTTACTTTTTGGTCATTTATACTCATGTTTGTTGTCAATTTGCATCTATATCTCCGCCGGAAACGGTTTCCCATTTCTCTATCGTACCGTTGAAATGTCCGTCCTGCGGTGCTTCCACTGTTCCTTCCAGTTCTATTGGCTTCATATCGGCGTTCAAATCTTTCAGATACTCAGTCAGGTCGGACATGATGGTCTGCACGTAGCCGTCCGCCATCGTTACTTTCACAGTCAGTATCTGTCGCTCCTTCGGATCTGTACCCGTTACGCGGCATCTCATTTCCAGCTGACCTTCCCGGTAGGTGCGTGTCCGGGCTTCCGCCAGTCTTACATCCAATGCTACGGTGGCGTTCTCGCTACCTACCGCTCCCGTCCGCAAGTCCACCGAAGCAGCCATACCACTTAGTGTAGCGGTAATTAAAGCGATGTTTTCCGTGTTTTCACCTTTCAACGAGAGGTTCAGCACGATGGGACAAAGTCTACGCTGCATAGGCACGGTGACCCGCAAGGTGTCGTCCTGCACTATTTCCAGTTCCTTTTCTGCCGAGAACAGATAACCGGGCAGCGGAACCAGCATGTCTTCCTGCATCTGTACGGTGGCTATATTTCCTTCCACGGTCATGCCCTCCGGCTCGTTATACACCAATAAGGTATGCTTTCCCGGTTTCAGCAGGTCGGGATAGCACAGTTTCTTTTCATCTGCCTGCACCGCCTCGCCACCGTCCATACGTAACAGATATGTTTCCGGCACGGTGCTTTCCGCCAGCGCTTCCGTCCAGTCGGTGGTGATGAGTACAGCACCCTTGTCCGGGTGGGGCGTATCATACAGGTCGTCCTTCACGCAGGAGGTCAGCAGCAATGCCGCCATGCCTGCCATTGTCATATATCGTCTTACTTTCATCATAACTCTCTATTTTAGAATAGTTTCCATACTAATGTTACACCGGCATTGACGGGTCCCCACCAGTCCTTGCTTTCCTTGCCCTGACGCACGCGCACACTATCAATTACCTTGTATTTCTCATAGTCGGCATTGAGGTAGCCGATTCCCAGACTGAAATCCATCGAAAGTGCATCGTTCAGCCGCAGTTGATAGCCGCCGATGATACCACCGCCCATCAGGTCGCCCTGCTTGCCTATTTCAGACAGCTTGTAATTGAACTCGCCCGTATTGAACATTACACCTACATACCATGCCTTCTTATCGCCTATGTGGTAACGTACCTCGGGCATCACTTCCCAAAGGGCATAGCGGCGATCTTTACCGTTCCAGCTCCATGAAGTCCACGAACCGTTTACTATGATGCTCCACGATGAACATATGCGCCACTCTATACCGAGGTCAGGAGTCAGCGTCGCCCAGCGCAACAGATTGGCACGCAAGGAGAGGGCGTACTCTTTATCTGTTTTCTGAAGAATTTTCGGTATATATTTTTCCTGTTTTCCCTGAAGATTGGGAGATGTGGTTACAGTATCCTGCATGGAAGCAGTTGTCTGTTCTTCAGGCTGTCTGATTACCGTATCAGTATTTTGTTCTTCCTGCTCTTTTATTGTAGGGACAGCAGTTATTGGCACCACCAACCTGACCATTACAAAATCACCGTCGGAAGCATGGCTGTGAGTAATAAAGCATCTTTCCGTCAAGCCTTTGCGTGTTATCAGTTCCGATTTTACACGGTTGGCCCGAATAAATGCCATATTAAGGTTCTCTTTATTGTCTCGCATGGAGTTGCAGTAGCCGTCCACCCGGAGAGGTATCTTGCCGTCCATTATTTCCTTTCTGTACTGTTCCACGCATTTTTCCAGACGTTCCAATTCCTTGTCATTGCCGTTCCAAGGCACGTAGAACATATCTTTTTCTGGCACAAAGCGGAACAGATAGATAGTGTCTGTCCTTTCCTGTGCTGTTACTGGCTGGATACATGACAGGAAAATCAGGATAAAAACGGTGATTGTTTTCAGTTTTTTATTTCTCATATATGGAATTTGTTATTTGATTTCTAAGAAAGCACGATCCGCCTGCTGGAAGCATTCCGGAAACTTGGATATGCCTGCGGCAGACGGATACAATTCGGTTATCCTATTCTGACAGGAATAGGATAGTAAAGATGAAATATTAAAATAAGCAGAAGATAAATTGGCGGGGAACAAGTAGCCAATTCTTTGATATTCAAGAAATAATTTGTAATATAACGCGCCTGAATTGTGTGTGTGTGTGTGTGTGTGTGTGTGTGTGTGTGTTTACACAAATTCCTGACAAATGCAAGCGGCTGATCTTATAATAACTTAATAATATGGAAAACATACACAATAATGACAGGATACGGCTTTGTACCGGAACTACAGTTGATCTGCCTGATGTCCTAATTCCATCTATAGACCGATCCATAAGGCATGTTTCCATTTCTTCTATCATACTATTAGTCTTTTAATTACTGCAAAGGAAAAGCAAAAAAACGGAAAAACAGAATAAACACTACCTCAAATAACCATAAAATCAAAAAAAATCCTCATATTTACACCATAAAAAACCATAAAACAATGCAATTTACAGTTATAAAGCACTTTTTGCAAGGGATTTTCCGTTATTTGGAAAGCAAGCTATATCATGCAAATGATACGGTGGAAGAGCACCAACGCTTCTCCGTGTTTTTGTATGGTTCCATCATATTGTTTATTGGGATTCCGTTGAATTTGCTGGGATTCACAGGACCGACCGACAGAATCTATTTCTGGATGAATACGTCAAATCTGATAATCGGAATCATTATATTCATCCTTTATTGCTATAAAAGGCTTAAGTTAAAAGTAGCCCTTTCAGCAATATTGATAGTCACCCAATTGGAAATTTTAGGGGAAATGCTTAATTGCGCATTCAATCCTTCCACCTATCACATGCAATTGATTGTTGGCAATCTCGTTCTTTCCGGTGTGCTCATTATGCTTTCTGTAGTTGCATATCTGCGCTTCGTTCCGATTGTTCTATGTATAATTTGCATGAGTATGTACACCTTATGTATCTTGATAACCGACAGCCCTTCGTTAAAGAATTTCTACATTCTTTATCTTTTGGTATTTGCAACCATTTGTGTGCTGGGCGAAAGGTTAATCTATGTAGTGAAAAAATTGCAGCAGGAAAACCGGAATCTGAAACAGGATGAAGCTGAATTGTTACATATACTACGTATGAACAAGCAACAGGTCAAGGCTTATGTGGAATTTTCCAAGAAAGACAAACCGACTTCCGAAGATACGGAACGGCTTCTCGAACTGATAGGTGAACGTTCCCAACGGAATATTATCAATACCGTATCCTGTTATCTCACGGAGAAACAGACTGAAATTGACCAAATAGCGAAAGCTTTCCCGGAACTGACCGCATCAGAACATGAGATATGCCGTCTGATTTTGCAGGGAAAGAAACTTGGAGAGATCTGTGAGATACTTGGAAAAACGGAAAACAATGTGACCGCGCATCGGGGACATATCCGCAAAAAGCTGGGACTCATACCACAGGAGAACTTAAAGAAGGCATTGGAAAACCGCATGAAATAGAAAAAAGACTAACCTATGTTCTTTTGTTTATCCTGAAATACTTAAAAGATCAATCAAATGGAATATAGTTTAATTTGCAATTTACACATAGAAATATTTGTTTTGTAGAATTAATCAAGCGACTTCGGAGCTTATCTTGGAGGCAAACGGTTTGGCGGCGATAGCCGTTAAACCGTCCGGTTTTCGTTAAACGAAAACACAACTTGCTGTCCGCAGGAGCGGACCACGTTTATCCAATAATTATTGTGTACAAGCCCGTTGTATGGCTATTCTCCTGCGATTTACGGGACATTTCCATCAGATATTTATCAGCAGCTCACCCCATTAAAAGGTGGATGTCTTTCCATAACCATGTGACTTATGCCCATAGTTCAGGAATAAGGGGACGCATATACGAGAAATCTGCCCTTTCCATACCCTATTCTCCATTAATGGATTATTATTTCTACACATTTGCAAATGAAGAACGGGCATATAGCCGTGTACGACTTATGGTTTTTCTTCATTGTCTCCATTGATGAATTGATATTTCTACACTTCTACAAATGGAGAAATGGACATGTAACTGTATACGCCTTATTGTTTTTTCATCGTCTCCATTAACGGATTGCTACTTATACACATCTGCAAATGGAGAATTTAATATATCTGTATCCGAAAGGGTGCGTGTTCCCTTCGTCTCCGACTATCCTTATTTTAATATCCGGCTATATTGCTATTCTGTGATAGCATTATCAGGATAGCGCATCATACGGCTATATACAAATATGGCTACACTATAATTCATAGCTGTGACGAAGGTGACTCTTCCCATCCGGTAACAGACCATGATACCACGAGAAAAAAAACGACAGTCACAGAACAAAAACGGATGGCAGGAACCATTACGGGATGACAGATCCGACAAATAACCGGAGGTAATCCGGCTGTTTGCTAATCAGGTAAATAGAAAGTCCGATATATGCGAATTCAGGCGATCATCCCGGATGGTAATCTGTCAAAGAGGCTTTTGAGACATTTAAAATACCGATAATAAAAAAACGAAATCAGGTATACGGATGCTGTCATATACCCACAGCCTGCCATACGGCTGTTCTGATAATCATATATGGTTATCCGTGCATCCTGCTATATCTTTATTCCAATAGAAGGACGTATCGTTATCGTCGTATCTCCATGTCCGGTGGTATCAACGCCTTTCCCATCCGGGTCTGTCACGGGTTGGATTCAGATATTTTGGATAAGCTTTTAACCTGATGGTATAGGAACAAAAAGAAGTCTGTAATCATGGTATTTACTCGGGTTAGAGAAGCCACATCTTTTTATAGCCGGACGTCCGGCATTGTTTCATCCATGTGCGAAAAGGAGTTTTTTCTTTCATCGCAACGTTTCTTTCACATACCCAAAGGGGGTCGTGAATCGTGTCTGTTGCACAACCTTCCTCAAGGAAGAATATTTTTTAGAACAGTTAGCATTAAATTATTAAAACTCTCTTTTGTGGGATATTCATAAAGTAAAAACTTATCAGAAAAGTTCTGGTTAAGTTGAAGGTTACTAATTTTACATAATCCAACCAATTGTTGGCTGCTTTGGCAACCGAGATTGCGGATTTATAACAAACATGTCTCATTAACTTTTTCAGATTATAGGCCATAGCAGCCAGCAATACATGTTTGTTCGCAAGTCTTATACCTCTGGTACGCACTTTTCTCATGGCTCTAAAATCAAGTAATGTGCCCAGAACCGGTTCGACCGTGCTGGAACGTAACTTTTTCATTTTCCGTCCTATTGGTGAATGTACCCTTTTGTACGCGTTCTCATAGTAAGGTTTATAAATAGTTGTAGAGAGTTCCTTAACAGGATACGTTTTGTTTTTGATGCATTGTCCTTTCAGTGGACAAACCGAACAGTCTTTCTGTGAACTTCGATATATTTTTGATTCATAGGTCCTTGTGGTGGGTTTATGTATTTTTATGAAGCTCAGTTTTTTATTCATCCTACAGATAAAACAATCACTTTGGCTGTCATAAGAAAAATCCTTATGCTCATTTTTATAGTTGCCTATACAAGGAATATAACTTTTTATTCCTGCTTCCTCCAGATACTTAAGAGTAGGACCTCCGGAATAATTTGTATCTGCCAGCACATTCTCCACGCGGATATCATGCCGGGACAAGTTCGCGGCTGCCTGGTTTAAAATAAATGGCAGACATTGACTGTCCCGTATATTGGCATATAGACCCAATGCCCCGCATATGATATGGGATGCCGTATCCACACTTATTTGTGCCTGGTAGCACAAGCTTAGCGGACGTCCGGATTTAGTAGCCATCTTCGAGTCCGGATCGGTGAGACTGACCCTTCTTTCATTTTCTTGGCGCCTGGGATCTTTTGACTTGGGGGGATATTTTGTATTATCTTCTTCAGAGTTGTTCTTCAATTTGTTATAGTATTCCTGACCGGCAATTTTCAGGTTCACACTCAAACTTGCCATGGACGCATTCGCCTTTATCAAGGTACTGTCTATTGCTTGAGTTCTGCCATCAACCATACCGGTCTTTATGCACAACTCCAGAATATGGTTGAACACCTTCAAGAAAAGCTCCTCACCATAAAGTTTACGGGTACGGGAAAGCGTACTGTGCCATGGAAGCGGCTCGTCAATATTATAATTTAAAAAATAGAGCATGTCCAGTCTCATTCCGGCCTGTTCCACAATCTTCCGGTCGGAAGGTATGTTCTCCAGATATCCAATAAGCATCAGCTTGAAAAAAACAACCGGATCAATGCTGGTCTGTCCCTCTTTCCCATAGTACTCCTGAGTATATTTGCGAATAAAGGATAGGTCCAGAACATCCTTTAAACGGCGATAGAAATTGTTGACCGGAACGCGTTCCGATAAACGGAATGTATAAAACAGTTTTTCTTCGTATGATTTGTAACCTTGCATAATTACTTTTTTGTTACTAATATATTAATAATTAACAATATATGCAACAAAAGAGATTACTTGTTTTAATAATTTTGAGTTGTGCAACAGACACGAATCCAGACCCGCTTCAGTTTTCTTTTTCCTCCCCATATGACACAAAACGACTATCCATGACTATTCCTGCCGGTCGTGCTTGCTTCTCATGTTTTCCTTAATCCTCTTCCTTCCGAGGTTATTCCGATGTGACGGTGATGGAGAGCCCTCGTATCCACGTAGGCCAGACCGGTCAGCGAGGGAGGATGAACACCCTGCGCGCCAGCTCCATCATCAGGTCGGGCATCGGGATTTCCGTCATCCGCTTCAGTTCACTGCGGCTGATATGCTTTAATTTAGGTGCTTCTTTCTTCTCGTATGCCGTATCTTTTATCGGGTTGGGCCACAATACTTTCCTGTCTACAGCGATATATATGAACCGATTGGGCCAGCATTCATGTACCCGTTCCTGCGTCTCAACTCCTTTTTGAGAAAGATCTTGAACGATTCGGCGAACTCCCCGGTGATGTCTGAAAAGGTGATGTCCTTCGTTTCGCGGGATTCGATGAACTGCCTGAGATTGAGCTGTGTGGTTTTCGACTGGCGGTAGGTGGAGTTAATCTCCTTGGAGCAGATCCTAAGACGTTCGCGTTCCACCTCTTCGGCTTACAAGAGGTATTCCGACACGGAATTGGCATCTGATACAGTGGTCTTGAGCAGTTCGACCGTAACCACTCCCTGGTTCCTCAGCAGGTTCCCATATGCCTCTTCCTGTCGGTTACGAAGGGTGGTAAGGCGGGTGTTTTCTTTGACCGTTGAAAAAATCCGTTTCCGTGAAAAAAGAAAATGGATTCAAGATAAAAACTATTTAAACCAAGGAACTTTATCGAGGAAATTTTCCCTGTGAAAATTTGATAATATCAAGAATATCAACTACTTTTGTAGCTAAAGAGTTATTTGAGGTTATGCAGAAAAACGCAAGCAAGCGATGGATTTTCGTCGCCAAATCGTTACCTGTCTGTTTTCTATGCTCCGCTTATCTTTTGAAACTCAAAAAATTAAAGAGAACTACGCTATTTTTAAAAAAAATCCACGGCTTTCATATTTTGGCACTGCTATCGGTTCAAACTGGCCGTTACGGTCACGTGGTATGGAAATGACAGACGCTCCATGTTCGGTCTGGATTTTCTTCGGATAACTGCCATTCCGGGAGTTGCCGGTGTTATTTCCTTCCACAGAATTCTTTTCATACCCCAAATGGGCATCCATTTCGCCTTCAAGCATTTTTTCCAATA
>OMGP01000228.1_pt1 | contig 58832 bp, 57 predicted proteins | sample 1646091 | NCBI WGS metagenome assembly OMGP01 (sample SAMN05578580, study PRJEB25193) | human gut metagenome | biome: Human Microbiome; feature: human-associated habitat; material: feces | host: Homo sapiens | place: USA:Birmingham | reverse complement strand
GCCTAGGTTTTCTTACGGTCAGCGCAGCAAGTGCGCAGACCTACTGAACAGTTACAAAGTTGATTACTTAAGAGTAATCTTAGCGCCTTCAGCCTCAAGTTTTGTCTTGATGTCGTTAGCTTCGTCTTTGGATGCACCCTGCTTAAGAACCTTCGGAGCGCCGTCTACAACGTCCTTAGCTTCCTTGAGGCCAAGACCTGTTACTTCACGAACAACTTTGATAACTTTAACCTTGTTCGGGCCTACTTCTGTAAGCTCAACGTCGAACTCAGTCTTCTCTTCCTCTGCTGCTGCGCCAGCGCCTGCTGCTGCAACTACTACGCCTGCTGCTGCGGATACACCGAACTCTTCCTCACAAGCCTTTACTAATTCGTTTAACTCTAATACGGATAATTCCTTGATAGCTTCGATAAACTCAGCGGTTGTTAACTTTGCCATTATAATTTACCTCCATAATAATTTATATTTCACGTTTGTTTTTCACAACTTTTATACAGCATCTATGCTGCCTTTGACGGGATCACGCGATGCGTGTTTCCGCCTGCAGGACCGGGATGAGGATTAAGCCTCTGCCGGAGCTTCTGCGCCTTCGCCGTTCTTCTCTGCGATCTGGTTGAGAACGCGTGCGAAGTTTGTGATCGGGGACTGCATGCTTCCAAGAAGTCTTCCAAGAAGAACCTCTCTGGACGGGATGCTTGCGATCACACCGATACCTGCTGCATCGTAGTATGTTCCCTCTACAACGCCGCCTTTTAATTCAAGCTTGTCAGCTTTCTTTGCGAACTCAGCTAATACTCTGGCCGGAGCTGTTGCATCTTCTTTAGAAACAGCAAGTGCTGTCGGTCCTTCAAGATGCGGCTCAAGTGCTTCGAACTCAGTTCCCTTTGCAGCGAAGCGGATCATTGTGTTCTTATATACTTTATAAGAAACACCAGCTTCTCTTAACTGTTTACGAAGAGCAGTATCCTGCTCAACAGTTAATCCACGGTAGTCAACGACTACAGCAGACTTTGCTCCGTTGAGGACTTCAGCGATCTCAGCAACTACCGGCTGCTTTAATTCAACTTTTGCCATGAATGGTTTACCTCCTGTTTTATTTAGTATTGGATTCGCCGTCACAGCATTTTTTCGCTTATCAGAAAAACCTCTCTGTCCGCAGACCGAGAGGTTTACAAAATTCTGTGTGAGTTTTGTACGTCCCTCGGCAGGTGTTTTTACCTTACGCCTTACGGCACCTGCTGTCTTCGGCATTCAATACCCAAATAGTTTATCATAATATATTTGGATTGTCAATCACTTTTTTAGTTTTTTTGCATTAAAATACTGCCAGACGGTCAATCCGGTTGTACGCCGCTGGGGCACAGAACCAGATCAATGTCTGACAGTTAAAATGACACAATCGACTAGTTTGTTAACTTAGCTACGTTTAACTTAACGCCCGGGCCCATTGTGGAAGTAAGAGTAACGCTCTTTAAGTAAGCGCCCTTTACTGTGCTCGGTTTTGCTTTGTTGATTGCATCCATAAGCGTCTGGAAGTTGTCCGCTAACTGTTCTTCTGTGAAAGAAGCCTTACCTACTGGCACGTGAATGATGTTTGTCTTATCGAGTCTGTACTCAATCTTACCAGCTTTGATCTCTTTGATAGCTTTTGTAACGTCCATTGTTACGGTACCAGCCTTCGGGTTCGGCATTAAGCCCTTCGGTCCAAGTACACGACCAAGACGTCCAACAACGCCCATCATATCCGGTGTAGCAACAACTACATCGAAATCTAACCAGCCTTCGTTCTGGATCTTCGGGATTAAATCCTCTGCTCCAACGAAGTCAGCGCCTGCAGCCTGAGCCTCATCAGCCTTCGGTCCTTTAGCGAATACAAGGATACGAACAGTCTTACCTGTTCCGTGCGGCAGAACTACTGCACCACGGATCTGCTGATCAGCATGACGGCCATCACAGCCTGTTCTTAAGTGAGCCTCGATTGTTTCATCAAATTTAGCAACAGCAGACTTTTTAACTAATGCGATTGCATCTGCTGTATCATAAAGAGTAGCGCGGTCGATAGCTTTTGCCGCTTCTACGTATCTTTTTCCTCTTTTCATTATAAAAAACCTCCTGTGGTAGTGTCGGGAGTCCTCCCTCCCACGTGATTGTTGCTGTATATGGAGGTCCATCCTCCATTCAGTCGCTTACGATCAGTCTGTTACGGTGATACCCATGGAACGAGCAGTACCAGCGATCATGCTTGTTGCAGCCTCGATGCTTGCAGCGTTTAAGTCTGGCATCTTGAGCTCAGCGATCTTCTGTACTTCTGCTCTTGTAAGAGTAGCTACCTTTGTTTTGTTCGGTGTTGCAGAACCGGATTTGATCTTTGCAGCCTTCTTTAATAATACAGCAGCCGGCGGAGTCTTTGTGATGAAGCTGAAGCTTCTGTCAGCATAAACTGTGATAACAACCGGGATGATCATATCGCCCTGATCAGCAGTCTTAGCGTTGAACTCCTTTGTGAACTGTACGATGTTTACACCGTGCTGTCCAAGAGCCGGTCCAACTGGCGGAGCCGGTGTTGCCTTGCCGGCAGGAATCTGTAATTTAATATAACCTGTAACTTTCTTTGCCATAATTAGGCACCTCCTAAATAATGTGGTAATGTCGGGGATTTCCCTCCCACGCGGGCACAAAGTCCGTTTTCCTAAAAAGGTACGGACGACCGGTCAGGACTTTTGTCCGTTTACGGTCACATCTTCTTGATTTCAGAAAAGCTCAGTTCCACCGGTGTTTCACGGCCGAACATTTCGACGTTGATTGTAATGGACTGCTTGGACTCATTGACGGTTCTAATGACACCGACGGTATCCTTCCATGCGCCGGCCGTAACAACGACGGTATCTCCGACGGCGAAATCTACAACGACATCCGGTGCCTTAAAGCCAAGGCTCATCATCTCTTCTTCTGAAAGCGGCACCGGCTTGGATCCCGGTCCTACGAATCCGGTCACACCTCTGGTGTTCCGTACAACGTACCATGTGTCGTCATTCATGATCATATGAATCAGCACATAGCCCGGGAACATCTTACGCTCGACCTGCTTCTGAGCACCGTTTTTAAGCTCGATGACTTCTTCCAGCGGGACGGAGACCTCTAAGATCTGATCCTGAAGACCTCTGTTTTCGATTGTTTTCTCAATGTCAACCTTTACCTTATTCTCATATCCGGAATAAGTGTGTACAACATACCATTGTGCTTCTGACATATCTTCACCTCATCCTTAACCAAGTACAATATTGAGACCAAATTTGATGATCAGGTCAAGGGCTGCGATAACAATCCCCAGAATTACTGTTGATACGACTACTACAACGGTCTCTTTCGTAAGCGTATCCTTATCCGGCCAGATGATCTTATTGAATTCAGCTTTTAAGCCTTTGATAAAGTCCGTTTTAGGGGCTTTCTCATTACTTGCCGTTTCTCCCATAAATTCACGTCCTTCTTGCAAACCGGATTACTTAGTTTCTTTGTGCATCGTATGTCTCTTGCAGAATCTGCAGTACTTCTTTGTCTCCATGCGGTCCGGATGAGTCTTCTTATCCTTCGTCATGTTGTAGTTGCGCTGTTTGCATTCTGTGCATGCCAGTGTAATCTTAGTGCGCACGACTTCCACCTCCGTTTAAATTCTTTGTAAGGCGGCCTTTTCTCTATTCATTGCTATCGTTTTTTGAGCATAAAAAAAAGACCTATATCTTCCATTCGCCCGAACATTGTAACATAAGAATTGCGGCGCGTCAAGCATTTCCTTGAGAAATAAGAGTTTTCGTGGAGTTTTAGTTGATTGGCGGGGCAGGGAACTTTCAGAAAGCAGTGCTTGTGGGATTCAGGGAAGGTTCCTCTAGGCTTGCGGGCGACTGCTAGGGACGAAAAAAAGATGATGCAACTCGCTTCGCTCAGACAAGCATCATCTTTTTTCCAACGCATTCACCTGCGAGCCAAGAGGAACCAGATCCCTGTATCCAGGCACTGCTTTCTGAAAGTTCCCTGCTGCTGTGTAGTTGGCACGCCAAGGAGAAGGGGCACTATTGAGAACAAGATTTTGCGCAAGAGCGGACTTTGGTCAGTTGTCGCGTAAATAAAAAAAGCCTCTCGTTTCCATCTTTCAGGCAACAAGAAGCTTTTCATTATCTAATATTTACAGGACCTTCGATAAAAATTCCTTTGTTCTCTCATTCTTCGGATGCGCGAAGAATTCTTCCGGTGGAGCTTCTTCGAGAATTTTTCCCTGATCCATAAACAGCACGCGGTTTGCAACCTCTCTCGCAAAGCCCATCTCGTGGGTTACAACGACCATGGTCATTCCTTCGTTTGCAAGCTCCTTCATGAGATCCAGTACCTCACCTACCATCTCCGGATCGAGAGCACTCGTCGGTTCATCGAAGAGGATCACATCCGGCTTCATCGCCAGAGCGCGGACGATGGCCACACGCTGCTTCTGTCCGCCGGAAAGAGTGGACGGGTAAACGTCTGCTTTATCCTCAAGACCGATGCGGCGTAACAGCTCAAGGGCTTCCTCTCTCGCCTGTGCCTTGATCTCCGCCTTTGTCTTCGGCGCATCAGGTGCCAGCGTTCCTTTTCTCTTTGCCTTCTTTAACTCTTTACAGCGCACATAGACCGGCGCCATCATGATATTCTCGATCACAGTCATATTGTTGAACAGGTTGAAGTGCTGGAATACCATGCCCATATGGCGGCGGTGGATATTGATGTCCACGCGCATATCGGCGATATCTACGCCGTTAAAAATGATGCTGCCGGAGGTCGGATCCTCCATACAGTTCAGGCATCTTAAAAATGTACTTTTTCCGGAGCCGGACGGACCGATGACTACAACGATGTCACCTTTATTGATGGTCACATTGATTCCCTTCAGGACTTCCAGATCACCAAATGTTTTTTTCAGATCAATGACGTCTATCACTCTTCTTCAGGCTCCTTTCCATCAGTTTAACAAGAATTGAGATCACCAGCACGAGAACGATGTAGATCGCCGCCATGACAAGATACGGGACCATGAACTCGTAGCTGTTGCTTCCGATATAGTTGAAGGCAACGTAAAGATCCGCCGCGCCGACGAAGCTGACAACGGAGGTTTCCTTGATCAGGGCAATAAACTCATTGCCCAGAGTCGGAAGAATATTTTTCACTGCCTGCGGGATTACGATCCGGATCATCGCAGGACCAAAGCCAAGACCAACTGCACGTCCCGCCTCAAGCTGTCCCGGATCAACGGACTGGATACCGCTTCGCATGATCTCGGAAATATACGCGCCGCTGTTTAAGCCAAAGACCACCATGGCAACACGGACACCCGGCAGCTTGATCCCCATAAGCGGCAGCATAACATAGTAGAAGATCAGAAGCTGCACGACCATCGGGGTTCCGCGGAAGAGACCCACATAGAAGCTGCAGACCGCATTCAGCGCCCGCGGAAGTGTCTTATATTTCGGCAGGACGCGGACCGTCGCGATGATGGTACCGATTAAAACACCGATGAGCATGCCGACTACCGCGATCAGAAGCGTATTCTGCAGACCCTGTACGACCTTGACGTAACCGTTTTTCTCAATAAATATCTGTACAAACTTGTTCCATTTGTTCCCGAAGTTTCCCATAATACCTCCAGATAGCAAAAACACAGCGTTTCCAGCCATGTTCCAGTACAGTCAAAAACGGGAGCGAACCGTATCCTGCCCCCGCTTTTATAACCAGTATTTCCAATATTTTTACTGCATTGCGTTGATCGCCTTTGTGATGCTTTCCGCCGGAGCCGCATCAATGAGCACATATTTCAAGTTGCCATTGATCATATCCTGAACTGCAAGAGATGCGCTCTTATACGGTACCCACTCAGCCGGAAATCCTTCAAAGCCCCAGTCATCACTGCCCTCAATGAAGTACTGGGCTGTTGTTCCCTGCTGTCCGCCGATCTTGTCGCTCGCACTTAAGCCCTTAAGGATCTCTTCTACGGACGCTGCATCCTTGCAGTCATCAAAAGCCGTATCATCTGCCAGCGTAACCAGTCTCTGGGATGCTTTATAATACGGGTCGGAGAAGGTTACATATTCTTCTCTCTCCTCGTTGATCGTTAAACCGGCCATTGCGATATCGCATTTGTGCTGTCCAACGGATAAGCATACGGCATCAAAGTCCATGTTTTCGATCACAAGCTCCTTGCCAAGCTCCTGTGCAAGAAGAGAAGCAATCTCCATATCGATTCCCTTGTAGCTGTCGCCGTCTACGTACTCAAACGGCTCAAAGGATGCGTTTGTCGCAACAACAAGCTGATCCTTGGAAGCATCATACTCTGCGGATTCTACTGCAGCCGGCTCGCCATCACTGAAATATTTATCACAGATCGTATCGAAGGTTCCGTCCTCCTGGATCTTTGCGATGAATGCATTTACCTGCTCAAGCAGCTCCGGCTGGTCTTTATCCACGCCGAATGCATACTGCTCATCTGTAAGATCATATTCGATCACCTTAACAACTCCGGCTGCCTCATCTTTCTTTTCTTCTGCAGCCGCACCTGCTGTTGTCTCTGTCTTGTTCTCTGCTGCTGCCGTTGTCTCTGTAGTTTTGCTGCCGCAGCCTGTAAGAAGTGATGCTGCCATTGCAGCGGTCAGACATAATGCAATCGCCTTTTTCATAATATTTTCCTCCTCTAACCCAATACGGATTTGCAACTTTTTCGACGGAACCCACTATACCACAGGCCTATACAAAAAGCAAGTGTTTATGCATATGTTTTTGCATATTTATGCAGTATCTCTCATTCTATAACCTGTATGCATATCACTTTTCCCTGTCCTATCTGCCCCCGGTCATGCAGATCACAACGAAATAGATCCGGCTGATCCCCGATGCCCGCAGGGCTCTCGCGCACGCCTCGATGGTACTGCCCGTTGTATAAATGTCGTCCACAAGGATCACACTCCTGATCCCCTCCGGGATCTCCCCCGCCGCAAAGGCACCGGAAAGGTTCTTAAGCCGCTCCGCTGCCGAAAGATCCTTCTGCGGCAGCGTCTTCTTATTTCTCACCAGCATTTCCGGTATTACCGGAATCCCCAGCTTCTTTCCGATGACCCGTGCCAGAATCTCTGCCTGATTGAATCCCCGGGTCTTTTTCCTCGTGGCATGGACCGGCACCGGGACCAGGGCATCTGCCTGCATCCGGCGGATTGTCCGTCCGTACCGTGCCGCCAGAGCTGTCCCGTAAAAATCCAGGTACTCTCTCTTATTATTGTACTTGATCTGCGCCATGGAATGCCTCGCCACCTCATCGTAATTTAATAAGGCGATTCCGTACTCAAAGGCACGCGGATGGCGCATGCAGTCCGGACAGAACTCCAGACTCCCGTCTTCAATCTCTTTTCCGCATTTTTTACATACCGGCGATCTTACAAACGATAGTTTATGAAGGCAGTCCGGGCAGATCATCCGCCCGAAGCCGCCTGTGATATCCCCGCATACCGGACAGCGGCGGGGATATAGAACATCAAGAATTTTATTAAATTTCATATTAAATATAAATATTCGAACAAATAGTGCAGGTCTATTTCTGCATCATAGATGTATCAATCTCCAGAATCCGGTCCTTCAGCCCCGAGTACCGTTTCTGCTCCACCTCATTGTCCACCATCGCCTGGAACACCTCCGGGATCCCGACCAGGCAGACACACGATTTTGCTCTCGTGACCGCTGTATAGATCAGGTTTCTCGTCATCAACATCCTCGGACCGGAATGGATCGGGATCACCACTGCCGGATACTCGCTTCCCTGGGACTTGTGGATCGTGATCGCATAGGCAAGTTCCAGCTCCTCCAGCTGCTTAAAACTGTACTCCACCATCTTCCGCTCATCGAACTCCACCTCCAGAGTTTCCGCAAAGCTGTTGATGGACCGGATGATCCCCGTGTCTCCATTAAAGACGCCTTCCCCTTTTTCCACCGGGATCCCGTACCTGTTGCGGACCTCCCACTCGATCTGGTAATTGTTTTTGATCTGCATGACCTTATCGCCGACCCGGAAGATCGTTCCGCCGGACTCTTTTTCCGCTTTCTGCGGTGCAGGCGGATTAAACCGCTCCTGAAGCTGCTTATTTAGCGCCTCCACTCCGAGAGCACCTTTCCGCATCGGCGTCATGATCTGGATATCCGACATCTCCGCATGGACGTAGTTCGGCAGCTTATCCTGTACAAGGACCATCATATCCTTCACGATGTCCGCCGGATAGTCACGGCGAATAAAAAGGAAATCACGGCTCTTCTTATTTAAGGGAACCACCTCTCCGTCATTGATCTTATGGGCATTGACAATAATGTCACTCTGGGCCGCCTGGCGGAAGATCTTTGTAAGTTTTACAACAGGGAACGCCTCAGACGCGATCATATCCCGCAGGACATTTCCCGGTCCGACGCTCGGAAGCTGGTTAACATCTCCCACAAGGATCAGCCTCGTCCCCACATTTACTGCCTTTAAGAGCGAGTGGATCAGGCTGATGTCGACCATCGACATCTCATCGATGATGATCACATCCGCGTCGAGAGGATTTTCCTCGTTCCGCTCAAAATGCATGCCCTCCAGCCGGTTCTCGCCGGAATTGCCGTTGTTTTTCGGATCCGCGACAGGCGCTCCGGTCAGCTCCAGAAGGCGATGGATCGTCTTTGCCTCATATCCGGTCGCCTCCGTCATGCGCTTTGCCGCACGCCCCGTCGGGGCCGCCAGAAGGATCTCCATATCTTCCTGGTCAAAATAGTGGATGATCGTGTTGATCGTCGTTGTTTTACCAGTTCCAGGTCCTCCGGTGATAATAAGGAGACCATTGCTCACCGCCTCCATCACCGCCTGCTCCTGGAGCTCATCCAGCTCGATCTTCTCCGCCTCCGTGATCTTTTTGAGCCGTTTTTTCACGTCCTCCTCATTGATCTTCGAGTGAATATTCAGATCATGCAGCATTCTCGCCGTATTGAGTTCCATATAGTAGAACTGTGCCGGATAGACGATCCGCTTTCCGTCCTTTTCCTTCACCACCAGCTTCTTCTCCATCTGGAGATCCACCAGATGTTTTTCCATGTGCTCCGGTTCCACATTTAAGAGTGCCGATGCGTTGGCAAACAGCTCCTCCTCCGGCAGATATGTATGGCCATTTCCCGTCGCCTGGAGCAGTGCATAGAAGAGTCCACTGCGGATCCGGTAATCGGAATCCGTAAAGATACCGACTTTCGCCGCGATCTCATCCGCGATCTTAAAGCCTACGCCCTGGATATCATCCGCGAGCTGATAAGGATTTTCCTGGATGACCGAGTACATCTTCGGACCGTAATGCTGGTAGATCTTCACCGCAAGGTTCATGGAAATCCCGTACTGCTGAAGGAAGACCATCGCCTGGCGCATATCCCGTTTTTCCTCCACCTGGCTGCAGATCTCCATCGCCATGCGCTCGCTGACGCCTTTGACCTCTGCGAGGCGCTCCGGCTCTTCTTCCATGATCCGGAATGTATCCGCCTTGAACTTTTTCACGATCCTTTTAGCTAAAGCAGCTCCGATGCCTTTGATAGCACCGGAGCCGAGATACCGTTCAATTGCCAGTGTGTCCTCGGGAGCCTTTATCTCATAGCTCTCCACCGCAAGCTGTTCACCGTAGATGGAGTGTTCCACCATCCGGCCCGTCGCCTCGATCCGCTCTCCCTCACTGATGTAGGGGAATGTGCCGACGAGGATATATTCTTCTCCCCCGTCCGCCACGCTTAAGACCGAGTAACCGTTATCCTCGTTGCGGTATTTGATTCTTTCCACATAGCCTGTTACAGTTGCCATTTTTTATTTTTCTGCGCCTTTTCCGCCGTGTGCGAACTCGATAAACTTACCAGTTCCGATCGCAACCGCTGTAAGCGGCTCCTCCGCGATCATCGTCGTGATTCCGGTCTTCTCCTCGATCAGGGCGTCAAGTCCGGAGATCAGGGATCCACCGCCGGTAAGAACGATTCCACGGTCGAAGATATCGGCCGCAAGTTCCGGCGGTGTGCGCTCCAGTACGTTGTGTACGGCGTCAACGATCTGCATTGCCGGCTCTCTTAACGCCTCGAGTGTCTCGTCAGATGTAACAACGATGGTCTTCGGAAGACCTGTCACAAGGTTTCTTCCGCGGACTTCCATCGTCACAAGCTCCGGACGGCGGTAAGCCGCACCGATATTGATCTTGATCTCCTCAGCGGTTCTCTCACCGATCAGGAGGTTATGTTTCTTTCTCATATAGCGGACGAGAGCTTCATCGAAGTCATCTCCGGCAGTCTTAATAGAAGTACTTACTACAGTACCTCCGAGAGAGATCACTGCGATATCCGCAGTACCGCCTCCGATATCTACGATCATGTTTCCGCATGCCTTGGAGATATCGATTCCTGCACCGATCGCTGCGGCAACCGGCTCCTCGATGATGCAGACCTCACGGGCACCTGCCTGATAAGTTGCATCCTCAACGGCCTTTCTCTCAACCTCTGTCGCTCCGCTCGGGATGCAGACAGCGATACGCGGTTTTCTTAAGGTTCTCTTTCCGACCGCTTTGTTAATGAAATATTTTAACATTTTTTCGGTTACGGTATAATCGGAAATTACACCTTTACGGAGCGGTCTTACCGCAACGATATTACCCGGAGTACGTCCGATCATCAGACGCGCCTCCTCACCGAAGGTAATTACTTTATTCGTCTCTCTGTCCAGTGCTACTACGGACGGCTCCTTTAAAACAACGCCTTTTCCCTTAATGTATACAAGGATGCTGGCGGTACCTAAGTCAATTCCAATGTCGTTGGACATCATCATTGTCGTCTTCCTCCTGTCTCTCTAACTGAAAATCTCCTGAATCCATTTCCACATCCCATCGGTGGGATGTGCCTCGCTTATCTCTCTATCAGAAAACCCTGCTTTATTCAGGGCGCGAAATATCAGTTTTTATTATATACGAAAGACCTTTGTTTTTAAAGGGGTTTTTGAAATTTTTATTCTACTGCACCCAGACGCCATTTTTATCAACATAATACTGTCCGCCGATCATCTGGCTCGTGAGCATCGCGCCGTCAGCTCCGCAGTAGTACCATGCGCCGTTCGTCTGTACCCACTGGCTCTTGACCAGCGCGCCGGACACTCCGCAGTAATACCACCGGTTGTTGTTCATTACCCACTGGTTCTCTGTCATATATCCGGACTGGTTGAAATAATACCATACGTTGTTGATCAGCTTCCAGTTCGCCACTGGGTAAGTCTTATCCGGGTTGCACCACCACCAGCCGTTGCCGTCGCGGAGCCATGCGCCGTCTGCGGTGCTGGAGGAGCTGGAGCTTGTCTGATTGTTTGATCCTGAGGAACCGCTGCCGTAATACTTCGCTGCTGCTGTGCGGTTCGCGTAGATTGCGGATGCCTCGCTGCTGTTTACATCTTTGGAGTCAGACTCCTGCCAGCTGGTCTCGTTGTTTCCCCGGATCGCTTTTACCTTAAATGTATAACTTCCACTTTTTGCGAAGGAACCACAGAAGTTGTAGTAATCATTCGTTGTCGTATATGTGGAGCCCACTGCGCTTCCGTCCCTATATAAACGAACCTGATATTTCTTTGCGGAATCAGATCCCTCCCAGCATGCAACTCCACCGTAGCTGTCATCCCAGAAAAGATCATATACTTCCAAATCATCATCAGAATCATAGTCCGTGTCGATATCTTCGATCTTCGGGAGTGTCACATAGACAGACAGCTTTGAAGTACTTCTCGAAACAGATGTCACCGTCTGATCATCATTTCCGAGATATACATCGGATCTACCGAGTCCGGTGGAGAAAGTATATCCGCTCTCCGCGCCAAGAGTAACTTTTACCTTCGGCTTTGTGCTGTCGTTCCAGTCTCCGCTCGGTGTATTTGTGACTGTCACCTCATCCACATAACAGCCGTCATCCGACACTTCCGCCTCAACTTCAAGGTTGTCGGAATCTGTCAGGACTGCACTGATATCGATCGTGACCTCCTCGATCCTTTCCGATGCCATAACCGGAAATGCCAGCATTGCTGTCATAAGAAACGCTGCGGGTACTAATATCATTTTTTCTTTCTTCATTGTGAACCTCCCCGTTTTCTTTTTCTCTTATCTCAAGATGTTGGGATCAAAAGCTTTTGGCCTCTCTGATACCAATTTATTATATAGTATATCAGATATTTATGGACAATTTATGTTCAAATTTCCTGCCAAACTTCGGCAAAAATGCGGCAGATCTCCGGGAAATCCTCGGCGCAGGATTTGTTGTCTGTCTCTGTGCCAATTTTCGCCATATTTCGATACGGCTCTTCATTATTCGTTAAGTAATTTTACTTTCTTTTAATTTTTTACTCACAGTTTAGACACATTTTGTCTATATAATATAATTACGTTATCCGAAAGGATAACCTGCCTTTGTTTCAAGTGTTACACTTGAACACACAAAGCTTTTTCATACTCATACCTGTCGGAGGTAACTCCGATGGGTCCCCCTAAAAAATTGATACTTTCCATACTCCCCTTAGGGACTGCAGGAACGGCTGCGGTTCCTATTTTTTTGCTCAGCCAATTTACCAAAATCCTTGTTTCCTATATTCTTGTTTTTTAACTTTTATTTCCGGACATAATCCTTCCAGCTATTGATTTCAACTTCAACTTTCGACATCCTTCCCTTTTCACCAGTTTTATGTTCTTTTCCATTGACTTCTATTTTCCCTCACGGTATAGTAAATATATTAACATTGCCAGCAACGCGGGGCATTATTTTCAGAAATCAAAACTCCGCAAAAAATGGCTCATTCCGCAGGGGGAAATCTTATGAATTCACTAAAACGCATCGCAGCTGCCGCGCTGTCCGCAGCGCTCTGCTTTTCCATGGCTGTTCCGGCCTATGCCGACCACTACCAGACTCCAAAGTCCATCAAGGGCGTTCTGATCAACGAGCACGCCCAGATTCCGGACGTTCTCGAGGTCGGTGCTTCTCAGGTCGTTTTAAACTTTCCGATGTCCTGGACATTCAGCAGCCAGTTATCTGTCTGCCAGGATCTCTACACAAAGCTTGATCAGGCGGGTGTCACCGTGACGCTGATCGTCTTAAACGACTGGGCGGCAGCGAGCTACAGCCCGTCCCTTCTTCCGGTATCCCAGCCAACCGGCGCAAGCTACTACGCGTTCAACACCTTAAACGATGCAGGCGTCCAGGCCACAAGAGATGCCGCAAAGCGCGTCACAGAGGCATTCAAGGATTGTGTCTCCAACTGGGTCATCGGCAACGAAGTCAATGACGGTCAGGCATGGAACTATATCGGACAGATGGATATCGACACCTACTGTTCCAACTACGCCACCGGATTCCGCACCTGGTACGACACCATCAAAGGTTCCAACAAGCTGGCAAACGTCTATATTCCGTTTGACTTCCGCTGGAACTGCGGACAGGTCGAGGGCTTCAAGTACGGCGCTATGGACATGATCCCGCGGTTAAACAGCCGCCTAAAAGATACCGACTACGGCATCGCATGGCACGCATATCCGGAGACCTTCGAGGATCCGGTCTTCTCCGATGACAAATATACACTGGAAAAAGCAAATACTTATATCATCAACCTGAAAAATCTTCATATTCTGACCGATTATATGCAGCAGGCCGACATGCTTTCCCCGTCCGGAAAGGTCCGCCACCTGATCCTCTCCGAGCAGGGATTCACTTCCGATTCCCCGGTCCACGGCGGTCAGTGCCTCGATCTCCAGGCCCAGTGCATTAAGGAAGCTTATGAGACCGCAAAGGCAAATCCGTATGTGGAAGCCTTCCTATTGAACCGTATGAAGGATGAGCAGGGACTTCTGGGTGCCCATTATGCGTTCGGCCTCATCGATGTGAACGGAAATAAGAAGCCGAGCTTTGAGGTTTATAAAAACCTCCAGTAATTTTCCCAATGCCTGACCGTCCGTGTTAAGAATACAGCAGACAACCAGATACTTTTACAATAAATCAATTGACAAAACAGCCGCCCCGGTCATATCCAGGCGGCTGTTTTCACATCTGTTTTCTTTTTCCAGGCCTGTTCTTTCGTTACACCTTGTTATTTTCCCGTTCCTGTCGTATGATATGGATAATCTGAATTTACAACCGAGAGGAGATCTATGTACACTTACACCTGGTATCAATGGCTTACATTTTTTTATCTGTACTGTTTCTTTGGCTGGATCTTTGAATCCGCCTACGTTTCCTTAAAACAGAAACGTTTTGTAAACCGCGGCTTTTTGCGGCTGCCAATGCTGCCGTTATACGGAAGCGGCGCAGTCATGATGTTATGGGTATCTCTCCCGTTTCAGGACAGCCTGATCCTCACCTATATCTCCGGCGTTATCGGTGCCACGGCTCTGGAGTATGTGACCGGATATGTGATGGAACGTCTTTTCAAAGTCCGCTACTGGGATTACAGCAACCAGCCCTTTAACCTTCACGGATATATCTGTCTCAGCTCCTCCATCGCCTGGGGATTTCTGACGATCTTTATGACACACCTGATCCACAAGCCCATCGAGCGGACCGTCCTCGCGATGCCGCTCTACTGGGATCTGTTTTTCGTATTTTTTGTGACTGTGCTCTTTGTTTACGATTCCATCGTCTGCACGAAGGAAGCACTTGCCTTCGGAAAGTCCCTGGAAGCTATGCAGAAGCTTCGTGCGGAACTTGACAATCTTCAGGTACAGCGCGCGCTTCTCAAGATGAATACCGAAGACCGCTTGCAGGCCGCCAAAGAAGAACTGCTGGATCAGATCGAGGCAAAAAGAATTCAGGCTGCGGCTCTCACCGGAATGAGTATGGAAGAATTCCGGGAAAAAGCCGGTACAAAACTGGGATCCATCAAGGAAAAACCTGCTGCCGGTATATCCATGATTCGCGAAAAGGCCGGATCCGCCGCAGATTCCATCCGCGATCTCTCCAATGTCAGCCTTGAGGAATTAAAGGCAAAGGCCGGAGGAAAGCTCGACAGCCTGAAAGACCTTACCGGAATCCATCTGGAAGCGCTCCGCGGGAAATCTGCGGAACAGCTCGCCGAGATGTTAAAGGAACGGGAATCCCTCCTCGCCGCACTCCGAAAGGAACGTCGCCGCTTCCGCAAAGAAAGAATCCACTCCAACCCGACCGCCGTTTCCCCGAAGTATGCGCGGGAATTTGAAGAATTGAAGAAATACTTTGAGGACGAAGGAAGAAATGCAACGCCGCAGTAGAAACCGGAGGTTTCTTCCCGGCTCACCCAAAAAAGAATGTGCCTTTGCACATTCTCGCGCCTCGCGCGGTCGCTTGCGACAATCTACATCTTCGCGCGAGTGCGCATCTTTGGCACGTTAGTGCCTTTTTATGTAACAGGGAATTCCTCGGAATTTCCTGTTACATAAAAAAGAGGTTCATCTCCCCATACGTGGAAATGAACCTCTTTCTTTTCTGTTTTTCAGGTCTTACGCCTCCGGTTTTTCAACCTGAACGATCGCCTGTTTCTGCATCGGGATACGGCAGTTCTTATTGTTGCCAAACTCAACGATAACGGTATCGTCTGTCATATCAATGATCACTCCGTAGAATCCGCTGGATGTCAGCACGCTGTCACCGACTGCGATGCTTGCCATCAGTTCCTGCATTTTTTTCTTTTCCTTCTGCTGCGGTCTGATCGCAATGAAGTACATGAAAGCAAAGATTAAAACAATATATCCAATCCAAAATGCCGGGCTGTTAGTCATATCCGTTGCACCTCCTTTTCTTATACCTTGTCTTTATAGTTCCCTGTCACGCCCTCCAACTTTTTCTCTTTGTACTCGGCGTAGCAGTGGTTCTCAATAGCTTCCCTGATCTCCGTCATCATCGTGTTGTAGAAGTAAAGATTGTGGAGTACGCATAAGCGCATTCCAAGCATCTCTTTTGCCTTCAGGAGATGGCGGATATAGGCCCTGCTGTATGAGCGGCAGGCCGGACACTGGCATCCCTCTTCGATAGGGCGCATATCCTTTGAAAACTGCTCATTAAACAGGTTGATCTTTCCGTGGTTTGTATATACATGACCATGACGGCCATTTCTTGTCGGGTAAACGCAGTCGAAGAAATCAACGCCGCGGTCCACCGCCTCAAGGATATTCGCCGGGGTTCCGACGCCCATCAGGTAAGTCGGTTTCTCTTCCGGGAGATGCGGAACCACCGCATCGAGGATGCGGTACATCTCCTCGTGGCTCTCACCGACCGCAAGTCCGCCGACCGCGTAGCCGTCGCAGTTCATCTTCGAGATCGTATCCGCATGCGCGATCCGGATATCCTCGAAGGTTCCGCCCTGATTGATGCCGAACAGAAGCTGTTCCTTATTGACGGTATCCGGCAGGGAATTTAATCTCGCCATCTCCGCCTGACATCTCGCCAACCATCTTGTCGTTCTCGCGACAGAATTCTCCATGTATTCTCTGGTACACGGATGCGGAGCGCACTCATCGAATGCCATCGCGATGGTGGAACCAAGGTTTGACTGGATCTGCATGCTCTCCTCCGGTCCCATGAAGATCTTATGACCATCGATATGGGAGTTGAAGTAGACGCCCTCTTCCTTGATCTTCCTGAGTCCGGCGAGGGAAAACACCTGAAATCCGCCGGAATCGGTGAGGATCGGACGGTCCCAGTTCATAAACCTGTGGAGACCGCCGAGCTCCTTGATCAGCTTGTCGCCGGTCCGGACATGAAGATGGTAGGTGTTGGAAAGCTCCACCTGTGTCCCGATCCCGCGAAGGTCATCGGTGGACACAGCGCCCTTGATCGCGGCGACAGTTCCTACATTCATGAATACCGGCGTGTGGATCGTGCCGTGGACTGTCTCTACGTCAGCCCGTTTGGCACGTCCGTCTTTTGCCAGAATCTTATATTTCATATTTCTCTTGCCTTATCGTTATTTTCGAAACGACGTTCTTCCGGTTATTTTCCGGATTTCTTCGCTTCCTTTGCTGCCTTCTCAGCATCCTTCTTTGCCTGTTTTTCAACCGCATCCTTCTTCTGCTTCTTTGTGGTCATTACATACCACATAGCGCCTGTCAGGCATACGGAAGAGTAGGTACCACAGATGATACCTGCCATTAACGGGAGTGCGAACTCACGGATGGAGGATACGCCCATGATGAACAGGACAAATACCATGACAAAGGTCGTCAAGGATGTATTGATGCTTCGTGTGAAGGTCTGGGTGATACTTGTATTTACAATATCAACAGTGGATGCCTTCGGTCCCATGAGATTGATGTTCTCACGGATACGGTCGAAGATAACGATCGTCGCGTTGATAGAGTATCCGACGATAGTAAGCAGGCAGGCGATCGCTGTGGAACCAACGGACCACTTTGCGAGGGCATAGCATGCAACTACAACCAATACGTCATGGACAAGGGCTAAAACAGCACTTGCAGCGAAACGGATATCCTTGAATCGTACCCAGATATAGAGAAGCATAAATACGGTAGCGATCGCTGTAGCCATAACCGCGTCGCGCTTCATCTCAGCACTTACCGCACCGGAGATGCTCTCTGCGGTGATCTTGGACTCGTCAACGCCGAAGTTCTCAACAAGTGCCTCGTCTAATGCCTGACGCTCTTCCACGCTTAAGGTTCTTGTCTTGATGATCACCTCGTTTGTTCCCGCAACCTTCTGTGTCTGCGTATCCGCACTGTTAGTGATGGATTCGACTACCGGAACGACCTCGCTTGAGATTCTCTCCAGAGACATATCCTCATTGAAGGTCACGCTTGTGGAGGTACCGCCCTGGAAGTCAAGGGAGTAATTGAACGCGTTTCCGATGGAGGACTTGTTCATTACCATTCCCGCAACACCTGCGAGGATCATGACAGCTGAGATGATAAAGCAGATATTTCTCTTTCCGAGGAAGTTGATCGCCTTCTTCTCTTTTCTGATGCCGTAGAACTTCTGATCCTGGAAGCCAAGGTTATACAGGGTGTTCAGTGTGAACTTTGTAACGAAAAGTGCTGTGAACATGGAAAGAACGATACCAAGGGCAAGTGTTGTAGCGAAGCCCTTAACTGTACCGGAGCCTCTCCAGTAAAGAACAGCCGCTGCGATCAGTGTTGTCACGTTACCATCGACGATGGCGGATAACGCTTTCGCAAAACCTGTCTTGATCGCGGAATGAACGGTCTTTCCGAGACCGATCTCCTCCTTGATACGGGTGAAGATGATGACGTTCGCATCAACCGCCATACCGATGGAAAGGATGATACCGGCAATACCCGGAAGTGTTAATGTAACCTCAAAGGCCGCGAGCAGGATCAGCATCAGTGCCACATAGAGGCAGAGTGCAAGAGATGCCGCAAGACCCGGGACGAGGTAAACTGCGATCATGAATACGCATACGATTCCGAAACCGATCGCGCCGGCCTTTAAGCTTGTCGTGATCGCTTCCTGACCGAGCTTCGCGCCTACCACGTTGGAACGGAGTTCCTCCAGTTCCAGGGAAAGGGAACCGATACGGATCGTGGACGCAAGATTCTCAGCCTCTTCATAGGAAGTCATGCCAGAGATGGAGGCCTGTCCGCCTGTGATCGCCTGCTGTACGGTCGGGTTGGAGTACATCACGTTATCGTAAACGATCGCGATCTTCTTGCCGACGTTCGCTGCTGTCACATCTGCGAATTTCTTAGTACCTTCATCCGTAAATGTAAGCGCTACTTCATAGTTATTGTTTCCTGTCTGCTGGTCTTTATAGATCACAGCTTTCGCAGAAGCTACATCGGTTCCTTCCAGTACAACATTCCAGTTCTCATCATAGAACTGTAAGGATCCCGGCTTACCGAGCTCTTCCAGGATCTTGTTCGCGTCTGTGACACCCGGAATATCAACATTGATACGGTTTCCGCCTTCCTGATAAACCTCCGCCTCAGAGCTGTAGTTCTGTACTCTCTGCTGCAGCTTGTACTGGGTATCGGACATATCCTCGGCGCTCGGATTCTCTTCCTTCGCCTGGTAGGTAATGCTGACGCCGCCTGCCAGATCCAGACCGAGCTTGATTCCGCCATTCTGGGAAGTTACTCCGTTCTCATCGGTGACCAGCTTACTCTTCTGAAGAGTATCATAGCCGAAAAATCCGAAGATACCGAGCACAACGAGCAGTCCCAGGAGGCCGAGCAGTCCCTTTCCTTTGTTGCTCTTCATGATAAAATCTCCTTCTTGATATGATTTCGAGGTTCAAAAGGCTTTTTGTCCCTCTTGATTCCGGAGTCCGCCGTAATCACCGCCTCCGTCATCCTTACAATAACAATCCGGGGTTTTCTTCCCCTGACCGCTATGATCGATTTAGTTGTTTTCCTCGTCCTCCGCTAAAGCAGCACGGATCATAATCGCGCACTCGATACGTTTTTTCTGCATCTCACAGCCGATATCGTAGGCATCCGTAATGCTGCCGTGGAAGTTGAAGGAATTTGCCGCGCAGCCGCCGCTGCAGTAGAATCTCGCAAAGCAGTTTTTGCATTTTTCTTTCGCGTATACGTTGCAGAGCTTGAATTCATCGCGCACCTTCGTGTTGACCACGCCGGTATCCACGTTTCCAAGCAGGAACTCTTCATTTCCAACGAACTGGTGGCACGGATATAAATCTCCCCAAGGAGTTACCGCAAGATACTCGGTTCCTGAACCGCAGCCGGACAGACGTTTCGCAACACACGGTCCCTGACTTAAATCAAGCATGAAGTGGAAGAATTTGAATCCTCTTCCCTCTTTCTGACGCTTTACAAACTCTTTTGCGAGTCTGTCATACTCATCCATAATCTGCGGAAGGTCTTCCTCACGGATGGAGTACGGCTCTTCCGGAGCTGCAACTACCGGCTCCATAGAAAGCTTCTCAAAGCCGAGATCCGCATAGTGGAGGACATCGTTTCCGAAATCCAGGTTGTTTCTTGTGAAGGTTCCGCGGACGAAATAATCCTTCTCGCCGCGTGATTTCGCGAATTTCTGGAATTTCGGAACAATAAGTTCGTAGCTTCCCTTACCATTTCTGAACGGACGCATCCGGTCATTGACCTCCGGACGTCCGTCAAGACTTAAGACCACGTTGCTCATTTCCCTGTTGCAGAACTCCATGATCTCATCGTTTAAGAGTACGCCGTTTGTTGTCAGGGTAAAACGGAATTTCTTATTGTGCTCCTTCTCCTGGGAACGTCCGTATTCCACAAGCTGTTTTACAACGTTCCAGTTCATAAGCGGCTCGCCGCCGAAGAAATCAACCTCAAGGTTGATGCGGTTTCCGGAGTTTGCGATCAGGAAATCCAGCGCCTTCTTTCCGACCTCAAAGCTCATGAGGGCGCGGCGTCCATGGTACTCGCCTTCCTCTGCGAAGCAGTACTTGCAGGCAAGGTTGCAGTCATGGGCAATATGAAGGCAGAGTGCCTTCACGACCGTCTGGCGTTTCTTGAAATCGATCACATAATCTTTGTAAATATCCGCAGCAAACAGTTCCTCCGCGTCGATGAGCTCCTGAATATCAGAGAGCGCATCATCAATATCTTCTGCAGAGTACTTACAGACCAGCGCTTCTCTCACTGCTTTTTTCTGGTCATCCGTGAGGGGCATCGGTTTTTCCATATCCGGGACGATCTTTGCCAGAACCTCCACGGCATCGTAGAGCAGCGCGTCTACAGAATGAACCGATCCGCTGTTTACGTCCAAAACAATGTGGTATCCATTATTTATATACTGATGTATCAAAGCTAACTTCTCCTACTGTCTTAATTTTCAGGTGACTGTTCCGTCTCTTCCCGATTACAGTCACGATCTGGTGGTCTCATGACTTCTTTCTTACCTGCCCTTTGTGGTCTGTCAGTGGCGGCTTTCCCGGCATCGCTGTCCGGGAAACCCGTCACCGGCAGATTCTTTGATCAGACAAGAAATAGCCCCTACAATCATACGACCGTAGGGGTCTCTTTAAAAACTTCCGTTTATTCGAAGCCCCGCATTAGCGGTTGCTGTTTTCACAGCTCTGGTTTCCTACTGTGCAGGATGTTTTGCACGCAGACTGGCAGGATGTCTGGCATTCGCCGCAGCCGCCCTTCTTCATGCTGTTCTTTAAAGTGTTGGAACTTAAAGTCTTTACATGCTTCATGGTATCATTTCCTCCTGTTCTCTTATCGTGGGCATAATACCCCGAATTTAAATGAAATTATACCATACGATTTTCTATTATGCAACGGATTTTATTGCCGTGATGCAGGAAAATCCGGTACAAATATCCACTTTTTGTCCGCATAACATGCCGCAGGCAGCTTCCAAATTGTATCCGGCAGCCGCAAAGAAAAAATATCCGGGGCGTTTTTTTTCAGCCAAACAGATTCACCGCTTACAAGATCAGCCGCGCAATGCATATGCATGGCCTTTCCCCACATATCCTGTATAAAGCAAATGTCCACATCATGATGTCCTCTCAGAATCTTTCTGTACCTGGTTTTATGAGTCCCGGAAAGACTCCTGGAGTACATCCTTCAAGAAAGGAGTTTTCTCATGCAGACAAACCCGGTATGGCGCATGGTACGCGCCCTGATCGCAACTTATATCCTCTCCGGAATTCTTCTGATGGTACTGTCCTTCGCCCTCTTTAAGTTCCGTCTCCCGGAAAATCAGGTCAATCTCGCCGTCTGCGCAGTCTATGTCCTCTCCTGCTTTTTCGGCGGTATTATCGCCGGAAAAACAATGAGGACCAGGCGCTTTTTCTGGGGCCTGGTCCTCGGAACTCTCTATTTTCTGTTTTTATATCTCATGTCCCTCGCCCAGAAGGACGGTGTCACGGAAGACACCAAAAGACTTCTCTCTGTCCTCGCCATGTGCACATTGAGCGGAATGGCGGGCGGGATGGTGAGCTAATGGTCTCCCACCTTCGTGAGGAGATAAACAACGAGCGCCAGGATCCCCATCACAACGAAGATTCCAAGCATTCCCTTCCACATGATCCCTAAAGCAAGCATTATATTTACATTCATAGTCCAGACCTCCTACATAAAGAATCCAAGGATGATTCCGCCGGCAACTGCAGATGCGACCTGACCGGATACGTTCGCTCCGATAGCATGCATCAGAAGATGGTTTGTTTTGTCCTCCGCAATTCCCATCTTCTCAATGACACGGGCAGACATCGGGAATGCGGAGATTCCTGCTGCTCCGACCATCGGGTTCACTTTGTTCTTGCTGAACAGATTTAAGAATTTCGCAAACACGACGCCGCCGATGGAGTCAAAAATAAAAGCGAAAAGTCCAAGTCCCATGATCATCAGTGTCTGTAAGCTTACGAACTGATCCGCTTTCATGGAGAAAGAGATCGTGATTCCGAGAACAAGTGTGATCAGGTTCGCGAGTGTCGTCTGCGCTGTTTCGGAAAGGCTGTTTAAGCAACCACATTCACGGATCAGATTTCCGAACATCAGGAATCCTACAAGAGCAACCGATGCCGGAGCGACAAGTCCTGCGACAAATGTTACAATGATCGGAAAAGCGATTCTTGTGAACCGGCTTACTTTTCCCGGCTCATACGGCATGCGGATCATGCGTTCTTTCTTTGTCGTAACTGCTTTGATCGCCATCGGCTGGATGATCGGCACAAGTGCCATATAGGAATATGCCGCCACCGCGATCGCTCCGATGTAGTTTGACTTCAACACCTGAGATACCAGGATCGAAGTCGGACCATCTGCCGCTCCGATGATTCCGATAGAGGCAGCGTCCTTGATATCAAAGCCGAGAAGTGATGCCATAAAGATCGTAAAAAAGATGCCGAACTGGGATGCTGCACCAAAGAGGAACATCTTCGGGTTCGAAAGCAGCGGTCCAAAGTCGATCATAGCTCCGATACCGATAAAGAGCAGCAGCGGGAAAGCCTCCGACGCCTCAATGCCGGATTCAAAGAGCCACTGGATGATTCCATGAGTCTCACCGGCGCCCTCCATAAACTGGTTTAATACACCGCTGGCCGGGAGATTCACAAGGATCGCACCGAAGCCCATCGGCAGAAGAAGGGCCGGCTCATAATTTTTCTCGATCGCCAGGTAGATCAGTAAAAGTCCTACCACATACATGACGACCTGCTGCCAGGTGATCGATAGTAATCCACTCCATAAAAAGTCCATAAAAACTCCTCCTTAAAAATAGTATGCGCAGGTTTTTCTCTTTCCCTGCCAATGGATTCCATGAAATTTTACAGACCGTCTTTTTTTGACGCCATATCAGATCGCTCTCGGATCTTCAGAGCAACAAAAAAAGACTTTCTGCAGAAATTTCTCTCTGCAAAAAGTCTCGTTACCATTTTACCGGTATGCACCACCAGACGTTTCCGCCGCGATTGTTGACAGTGCATTTCAACTACTCCCCTTTTGGATAGTTTCATATTAATTGGTTTGAAAAAAATTGTCAAGACCGAAAGCTGTACATTTTTCGCTAATTTCGTCGCGGTTCAGTAACTTCACCGTTCGGGTTTGCTCTCCTGCTCACTTTCTTCGCTCTTCTGCGGCGCATCCAGAATATACAGATGCACCTTGTCAATCCGGTTTCTCTCCACCGTATCCACCACAAACCGGAGATTTCCGCTTGTGACTTCCTCCCCCGCCTGCGGAAGATGGTCTAAGAGGCCGATAATATAGCCGCCGACAGAGTCGTAATCTTCTGACTTGAGATCCAGACCAAGCTGGTCGTCGAGATCATCGAGTTTCATAGCGCCCTCGATCACATATTCCTTCGGATTGATCTTCCTGATGCTGTCTTCCTCATCCGCATCGTACTCGTCGCGGATCTCTCCGACGATCTCCTCAAGCATATCCTCCAATGTGATAAGCCCGGCCGTCGCGCCATACTCATCAAGAACGATGGCAACGCTATTCATGGTCTTACGGAGTTCCACCATAAGCTCCGTCGTCTTTTTAAACTCGTAGGTGTAATACGGCTCACGCAGGTAATCCCGCAGCTTAAATTCCTTGTCTTTCGGAATCAGGAACAGGTCCTTGATATTCACGATGCCAATGACATTGTCCGTCGTCTCCTCATAGACCGGATATCTCGTATACTTCTCCTGTCGAAAAATATCCATGATCTCCTGATAGCTGGCATTTACATCGAGGAATGTCATATCGATACGCGGAACCATAATGTCCTTCGCGACAGAATCCCCGAAATCGAACACGTTGTAGATCATCTTCTTCTCGTCCGACTCGATCACACCCTCTTCGTGGCTGACCTCCACGATCGTGCGGAGCTCATCCTCTGTGATCGCGTCCTGTTTCTTGTTCGGATCCACATGGATCATCTTTAAAACGCCCTTGGAGAGGCCATCAACGACCACGATCAGAGGGGTCAGGACCTGCATGATCAAATAGATCGGTTTCGCGAACTTGAGTGACAGGGTTTCGGAATAGATCGTCGCGGAAGTCTTCGGTGTGATCTCACCAAAGATCAGGACTAACAGCGTCAAAACGCCGGTTCCGATACCGACATATTTATTTCCAAGCACGTCTGTGACCAGCACAGTCATCAGAGAAGACGCTGAAATATTGACAATATTGTTTCCTATTAAGATTGCGCTGAGCATTTTGGGCTGATTGCTTAAGATCTTCTCCAGCACAACGGCATGGCTGAGTCCCGCCTCCGCGAGATTCCGCACACGGATCTTATTTACCGTCATCATTGCCGTCTCCGCCGATGAGAAAAACGCGGATAACGCCAGAAGTCCAATTACGATCAGTCCCTGCAGGGCTTGCCCTGAATCCAAAAAAATCAACTCCTAAATCTTTATAAATTTGACGCCGCTCGGTTTCTTCCGGGGCTTCGTCCATGTTTTGTCTCCCCGCACGCTCCGCTCTGTGTCCGGACCGGTCGAAGATTTACGAATGATTGTACAATACTCTATATGCCGTGTCAATGGTTTCGGGGCGTTTCCGCGGCGTTTTTTCTGAAAACCGCTTTTCTTTTTTAATGCCACCGTTCCGTGCCTTCAGGCCTATGATCTGCCGTGATCAGCGCGGCAGAGCTTAATCGTCCTCATTCTTCTCGATCAGACGCATCCCAGCCGTCTCTGTCACCGGCAGAGAGAAGACGATCGCCCCCGCCTTGCTTCCGATCCCGGCTTCTTTCATGATGCTCTGCATGATGCCGTTTTTATCCTTTGTCTTCGTGACCATAAAGATCATCTCTTTCTCCTGAGCAAGGGAAACGCCTAAAAACTTTTCCGCCTTCTCCATTCCCGTTCCCTTCGCATGGATCACGGTTCCGCCGGTAGCGTTGGCCTTTCGCGCCGCGTCCATGATCACATCCGTATAGCCCTGATTTGCGATCACTACAAGAAGCTCGTAGTCTGTTCCTTTCAAGCTGCTTTCCTCCTCTTTCTCAAATCCACGGTCCTCGGTCAAAAAGCGAAGCTGCCGCTTTCCGCCGATGCTGCTCAGGGGAGTCACAAAGGCGATCCCCGTTCCCGGAATATCGATCTTGATCTCCTGTTCCAGGCCCTTTTTTACCTTTTTCCATTCCGCCGCCGTCACTACTGCAAACTGGACGGCCTTTTCCGATGCCTCTAACCCGAAGGCGTCCAGCACCTCCGACGCCGCGGTTCCCCGGCCTAACGTCAGAAATGTGACGGAAATCCCATATTCTTTATAGAAGGCGAGGAATCTCCGGCTCTGGTTCCGGTCGCTGATCGTCGCCATCAAGTATAATTCGCTCATAAAACCTCCTACAATTCAATAATCGCGTCATCATCCAGCAGCTCAAACGCCGCGTATGCCCCGGACTGTCCATGAGCTGCGGACATCCCTTCCTGCACTCCGCGCTTCGCTCTTATTCTCGAAGCCAGCCCCATGACCTGGATCGTGATAAGCGGTGTCATGGCAACCATCGCGACCACACCAAAGGCATCTGTGACAATGTTTCCTCCAAGAGCGGAGCAGGCTCCCTGTGCCATCGGAAGCAGAAACGCTGCCGTCATCGGTCCCGATGCCACGCCGCCGGAGTCGAAGGCGATCGCTGTATAGATCTTCGGCACAAAAAACGAGATTCCCAACGCGATCGCGTATCCCGGAATGAGAAACCACAGGATCGAGATCCCTGTAAGTACCCGCACCATCGCAAGTCCGAGAGAAACCGCAACACCCAGGGAAAGTCCCATTCCCATGGCCTTCGAGGAGATCGCTCCGTCCGTAATCTCCTCAACCTGTTTATTGAGAACGTACACGGCCGGCTCTGCCTTTACGATGAAGTATCCCATGATCATTGCGATGGGAACAAGAAACAGCGGGTGGGCAGACTTCGCAAGCACCTGTCCGAGATAATTTCCCGCCGGCATGAAGCCCACGTTCACTCCCGTAAGGAAAAGCACCAGCCCCGCATATGTATAGACGAGACCGATCGCGATCTTCTTTAATTTTCTTATTGTTAATTTTAACATGAAAATCTGGAAAATCATGAAAAATAAGATAATAGGCAGTAAGGAGACCGCGATCTCCTTCATGTAGGCTGGAAGTTCCCTCGCAAAGAGCAGGAACAGTTCTTTTGAATCACCGATCTCCGGGATCACCGGCGGTGTGTAGGCGCTGCTGTCCGCCTTGAAGATCATGCTTAAGATCATGACTGCGAGGATCGGTCCGATGGAGCAGAGCGCTACGAGACCGAAGCTGTCGTCCGCCGCGTGGCGGTCGCTTCGCGTTGCAGAGATTCCGACACCGAGAGCCATGATAAACGGCACCGTCATCGGTCCCGTCGTAACGCCGCCGGAGTCAAAGGCCACGCTTAAAAAAGCCTTCGGCACGAACATCGCCAGTACAAACACCACGCCATAAAAGACAAGCAGCAACGGCGGAAGTGCCACGGAGAACAGCATTCGCAGCAGTGCCACAACAAGAAATGCGCCGACTCCGCATGCTACGGACAAGATCAGCGTCATGTTCGGCACAGCCGGAACCTGATTCGCCAGAACCTGAAGATCCGGCTCCGAGATCGTAATGATGAAGCCTAAGAGAAAGGACAGCCCGATCACCACCGGAAGCTTCCGGCTCTTCGTCAGGCACGTTCCCACTCGCTCGCCCATCGGTGACATGGCAAGCTCTGCGCCAAGTGTAAAAAGCATCATTCCCGCAAGCAAAAGGACTGCTCCCAAAAGGAAACAGAGCAGGATGCTGGAGGAGATGGGCGCGATCACAAAGCAGAGCACCAGCACGATCGCGATGATCGGCAGTACCGCCTGCAGCGCCTCATTCCACTTCTCCCGCAGTTTTTTTGTCATTCCCAATATTCCACTCTCCTGTCTTTTTGAGGCGGACATTCCCATTCTCTCAAAATCCGCCCTGTTACTTGGTTTCTTTCCACATTCGTGTTCTCTCCGCCAGGTATTTCACGAACAGGGGATGCCGTTACAGGATATGCGGGCTTGCAGCGCCACGATCCTGTAACCGGCGAATTATGTTTAGTATAACATGGGAATTGTGAGAAAAGTATGTTTTGAGAGGTTAAGATTCCGCTAAAAAAAGGCGGACTTGTTCAGATAATTTACTATAAAAAGAGGATCAGGCGGTTAAACAGCCCGGAGCTTTCCCTGACCGCCTGCTCACAGGGAACATCAATAAACGTAAACCGACAATGCTATAAAAAATACCTGCAGGATCGTCATGATCAAAAACAGCGGTGTAATAAATTTATACCATCGCTCAAGCGGGATTCCCATCAGACCGCATTCCAGTGAACAGTTCGTTGGCCAGAACATGTCCGAAAAGCCGTCGCCAAAGCAATATGCCAATACCGCTGTCTGGCGGCTTACGCCTACAATATCAGCTACAGGTGCCATAATCGGCATAGTGATCGTTGCCTGACTGGAGGAACCATTAATGAAAATATTAATGATACTCTGCAAAAACAACATTCCAATAGCAGAAATGACGGGATTCCCGATATCTAAAAGAGAAGAAAGATAGTAAACAATTGTATCAGAAATAAGTGCTTCTTTCATGACAATAAGAATACCCCGGGTAAATCCGATCACAAGGATCGAGGATACTACACTCTTAGTTGACTCAATAAAAGTAAGACAGATCTCATTCAGACTGCTTCCTCCCACGACTCCCGCCACTACCATCATTGCTAAAAATAATGAAGATATCTCATCGATATACCATCCAAGCATGCTCGTTCCGTAAAGCAGAATCCCTATCGTAGCAAAAAACAAAATCGTACACAATTTGCGGCGAAATGTAAAGTTCACCTCTTTATCATACTGCTTTTTGTCCGATCGCTCCACTTCATCACAGCCATATAAAACTGAAAGTTCAGGATTCTGCTTTACTTTTCTGGCATAGCGCATCACATACCAAATAGATACCATTTCAAATACTGCAAAAATCACGGCGCGATAGGCAACGCCGGAATTCAGCGGTACATCAGCGATGGTCTGGGCAATTCCTACTGAAAACGGATTTGTCATAGCTGCCGCAAATCCGGTAGCCACGCCAATATAAACGACGGCACCACCTACAAGATTGTCATAGCCTAATGCCAGCATTATGCTTGCAAACAACGGCACAAGACCATAGGTTTCTTCAAATATACCCAATGTTGATCCAAGCAGGCCAAACAACAGCATTCCTACAGGTATCAATAATTCGGTACGTTTCCCCATCAATTTAAGCAGCGCAGACACCGCAGCATCCAGTGTGCCGTTGTCTTTCAATACATAAACAAAGCCATATGCAAAAACAATAAGAAACAAGATATCTGCAGCACTTACATAGCCACGAGACACCGAAAGAAAAATATCAAAGAAGTCTGGGCGGTTTCCTTCACCAAAATGGAAACTGTCAGGTAATACGATCGTTTTTCCATTCGCAGGATCAATGACCCGATCATATTCTCCTCCGGGAATGATATACGTCAATCCTACTACGACCAGTAAAATAATCGTTAAAATTACATATGTATGAGGTAATTTCCACCCGATAAACGACTTTTTACACTTTTCAGTCAAGTTCCTTTGCTTTTTTAACATTCCTGTTTTCCTTCAATAAAAACATGTTCTGCTTTCGCATGAATATCAAATGGATGATGACTCCAGATAACGAGATCCGCATCTTTTCCGCTGACAAGCGCACCTTTTCGATCATCGATACCTAAAATCTCTGCAGGATATGATGTTACTGCGCGCAATGCTTCCGCATCATCCATGCCAAAGCGAACAGCCATAGCAGCATAAATAGGCAAATAATACAGCGGTGTTACATCATGGTCGGCAGTGATGCAGACTTTAACGCCTGCCCTATTGAGGACACCGGCAGTCTCAAAGCTCTTATTCCAAACCTCCTGCTTGCTGCACGGGTTCATGCTTGGACCGACAATCGCAGGAAAACCACTGGCTGCTATATGTTCAGCAATGTCGATCCCATCCGTGCAATGAACTATAACGATCCTGATATCGTACTCCTTGGCAATACGGATCGCTGTACAGATATCATCCGAACGGTGAGCGTGAATATGCAACGGTATTTCTTTCCTCAGAACCATAGCCATATTTTCCTTGCCGGGATCGCATCGGAAATGATCACCATTCTTTTCCGCTTCTTCCTTCTCAAAAAGATATTCCTTCGTATCTTCCAGACACTTACGTAAGTGATAAGCAGTACCCATGCGTGAGGCGAATCCATGCTTAGCTGCCTTCGGGTTTTCTCCAAGGCTGCCTTTCACAGCAGCCTTGCGGGTCACGATCATCTCATCTGCAATCTTACCCGTTAACCGGATAACCGAAGCAACACCTCCGATAACACCATCACTGCCCGGACAAACACAGGCACAGGTTACTCCTGCCCGGACAGATCGTTCCACCGCTCTGTCAAAAGGATACAGACCGTCCAGCACTTCTAACTGAGGGGTAATCGCATCCGAGTAATCGCAACAATCATCACCCACTTCTCCCATACCTTCTTCGCTGATACAAATATGACTGTGAGCATCAATGAAACCTGGCGTTATATATTTTCCCGCCGCATCTATCACTTCTTCATTTTCTTTTGGAGAAATATTGAAATCCACTTCCGTTATTTTCGTATTTTCAATACGAATATCCAATTTTTCAAAATCATTTGTACAAGTAGTAAACAAATATCCGTTTTTAATAAGCATCAGTGCTACCTCTAAATATAATATTTTTTATTCCTATATATGGGATCTGTTAATAACCAATCATTACAGCAGCCGTCATAAATACAAACTCCATAATAAACAGGATACCAAACAACGGAGTAATAAATTTATACCATTTGTTAATCGGCACTCCCATCAGACCACAACAAAGAGCGCAGGAAGTCGGCCAGAATATATCTGCGAAGCTGTGTCCCAACTGGTATGCCAATACGGCAATTGAACGGCTCATACCAACCAGCTCGGCTGTTGGTGCCAAAATCGGCATTGTAATCGTTGCCGCACTTGTTGAACCATTGATAAAGAGTTTTACAATGTTCTCAATTATGATCATTCCGTAGGCAGAGAGGTATGTACTTGTATTTTTAAGCAGGCTCACCAGACCGTATACGATCGTATCTGTGATCATGCCCTCTTTCATTAAAATCAAGATTCCTCTGGTAAATCCGACAATTAACATAGAAGAAACCATGCTCTTAGTAGACTCAATAAATGTCTTACAGATCTCAGTTGCAGAATAACCGCTGATAATACCTGCAACCACCATTGCCATTAAGAAAAATGCTGATATTTCATCTACATACCAGCCCAGATTCAAAATAGCATAGAATAAAAATATAATGACTCCAAAGAAAAGGACTAAACATAACCCCTGACGGATATTCATAGATGCTGTCTGTAATTCATTCAAAGATTTTGCCTTGACTGCATCCAGCTCAGTGCCATAAACCACAGATTTGGTCGGATTTTTTTTGACTTTGCGGGCATAGTACATCACATAAGCAATGGCAATGACCTCTGTGACAGCAAAAATGAGCCAGCGGAATCCCATGCCTGAGTAAAGTTCAACACCTGCAATATCCTGTGCAATAGCGATGGTATAAGGATTCGTGGTGCCTGCGGCATATCCGATCGATACGCCCAAAAAGATAACTGCGCCACCTACGACAGCATCATAACCCAGGGCAACAAAGATTCCTACGAAAACCGGAAACAGTCCATAGACTTCCTCATAAATACCCATAGTAGATGCCATTAAACCAAGAATCAGCATTGTGATCGGAATCAATAGCTGGACACAATTGCCAATCTTCCGTACTAAAGTTCCCAGCGCAGCATCCATCGTTCCATTTTTGGTTAAAACATAAACAAAACCGTACGCAAAAATAATGAGGAACATAATATCAGCAGCGTCCACATAACCAGCTTCCAGAGCCTGAAACAGACCAAACAGCCCCGGCGCCTCAGCATCTACATACGCGTAAGAGTCAGGCACAACGACCATCTTTCCTGTAACCGCATCCTCTACACGCTCATAAGATCCGGCAGGAATGATGTGTGTAAGAATCAGCACGATGAACATAATAGTGACAAGTATCACATATGTATGCGGCATCTTAAAGTTTTTGATCCTTTCCTTTAAAGTTCTCATAAGTACCTCCTTAGTTTATAATCTTTGTAGCAACACTGCATGTTTTCTGAATGCTTATCCATCACCTTGCAGCACCACACTATAATACACATTCAGTCCCTTCAGCATTGCCTTTTCTTATATTTAAATCCTTAAAGTTACTTGAATGTCAAGTGTGAAATTGTTATAATAATAACAGTTGCTTTTTGATCATTATCCACATTCACCGGAGTTCTAAAAATGGGCAAAAAAAATCTTACCATCGGAGAAATATCCGAAATATTGAACATTACCCCTTCAACTCTTCGTTTTTGGGAAAAGGAGAACCTCTTTCATGTCAGCAAAAAGAGTAATCACTACCGAACCTATACCAATACGGATTTAATCGACATAGCTGATATCCTGTATTATCGGAATCTTGGAGTACCGGTTAAAGACATCCGTGCATTTTCTTCTCTGGAATTATCTGAATATGATCAGTTTCTGGAAAATCAGGAACGGGAACTCAACAAAAAGATTGAAGAATATCAACAGATGCTGCTAAGATCGCAAAGTCTGAAGAGGAACTATTATCGGTTGCTGAGACTGCTCGTCAATCCCTTTATCCTTGAGACTCCGGACTTTCATCACGTCATCTCGTGGGATTTCCGTGAAAAAGAACGGATCCGGCAATACGTATCCGATCCTTCATATTACGTCTGGTGTAAAGATACCAACTCAGAAATTTCTGGACGTAAAGGACTCATTGTATCTGAAAACAGTTCTTATTCCCGCTCGGATCTCATATGGGAAAACAGACCCGGCAGCCGCTACATCAGCTTTCCCGTCAAAGCCATGATTGAAAATGATTATTCCGGACTTGAAGCGCCAAAGATCGTAGGTGAAGTACAGCGCCATACCACTACCGGTTATTTAATTACTCGTCACCTCTTAAACTGCAAGATCAATGGCGAAAATGTCGAATATCTGCAGGCTTATCTTGAAATCACTGGAGCGTGGGATGATTCATTTACGAAAAGATTAATGTTAGATTAATGTTTTGGTGAATATATCCTGTTTAGACAAATGAAATTATGCATGATTTTTCACAAAAAACACTCTTTAGATTTGTAAAATAATACTTTTTTATAAACTATCTATTGCATCACATTTACTACGAGCAGCGGATCGCGTTCCGCTGCTCGTAACAGTTTCTTCCTTTATTGAAATATTGTTTTAAAAACCGGCTGCATGGACGAGATCCATGTATTCTCTGCCGCATTATAATACTTTGTATCTGCATTTACCGCAAACGGAATTCCTGCATCACTCAATGCTTTCGTCATAAATCCTGCAAATACTGTCTGTTCTTCTACACTATATGTATTTCCTTTATTATAGTTGCCCGGCATCCAGGCTCCAACCCATGTCGGAATCCCCGTCTGCTGCTGCCATGCAAGCGCCGTCTGGATCTTATCTGTAATCAGCTTTTTCTCAGCATCCGTTCCCGTAGTCCACAGCTTCTTTTCATTTGTCTTATCCGGACCGGATGCGTAAAAATGCCATTCTGCCATAAGATATCCATTGTGTGCACTTGGAATTTTCAGCTCTGACAAATAATTAGGGTCTGACCGCCAGAAGCACAGAAGCTGCCAGGCCCAAATAAATTCTTTTCATTCTTGTTTTCTCCACTTATTGCCCGGAAGAAAGAAGATCATCAATCTGTTTCCAAATGCTATTGATCTCTTTCAGCATTTCCAGACGTTTTTCCTTTTCTTTTTCTGCTTCTTTTAATTTTAGGATTGCTGTATCAAAATCTTTGTTCTCGGCCGCCGCTTTCGCTTCTGCACGAAGATTCTTTACCTGGGAATCCCCGTTATCCTCACGGATCATTTTTATTTTCCCACGAAGTGTTTTTGCCTCTTTCCACACACTCTTATCGACCGGAAGCTCTCCTGTCTCCTTTTTGTTCAGATGAATATTCTTGAAATGTTCCATGGAATTTTTATTGGATTCCCTGAGAGCATCCATCTGCTCCTCCATCGCTTTCATCTCAGTACGGATCGGTTCTGCTTCCGCCCTATATTCTTTTCTTGTCTCAGCCGCAAACGCAGAGAAGGACATGATTGCAGTAAGCGATAACGCCGCGCATAAAATTTTTAAACCTTTCTTCATCTTGTTACCTCCATCATTAGATTATTTTATATGTTTATCATACTGTTATCCCTGTGTGCATTACCAGTTCACCTGTGTGGCAAAAATGCGGCAATCATTTACGGTTTTAAACTTTCCTGTTAATATGAAAACATAAATACAAATGAGGTAATTTATCATGTCAAAACTGATCTATGTAGTAGATGATGAGTCAAATATCCGTACAATGATGCAGCTATTTCTTGAAAATGAAGGCTTTACAGTAGAGACGTTTAAAGATGGTCAGGAAGCCTGTCAGGCCTTTTCCGCAAAAGAACCCGATATGCTGATCCTCGATATCATGATGCCCGGAATCGACGGTCTCAGTCTATGTACCTATTTCCGTCGTCAAAGCCATGTTCCCATTATTTTTGTATCTGCCAAAGATACGCCGCTCGACCGTGTTATGGGAATCACTCTCGGAAGCGATGATTATATTACAAAGCCCTTCCTTCCATTAGAGTTCGTTGCGCGGGTAAAGGCATTATTCCGCCGGTCTGATCCACACTTTTACGATGCCGGCATGACCGATCCTGTCACTCGGTTTGTATGTGGAAATCTGGTTCTTTTTCCTGTCAGCCACAGAGTCACAATTCAGGAACGTGATCTCAATGTAACTCCTACAGAATTTGATTTTCTGCTGTATATGATACAACGGGCAGATAACGCTGTTTCTAAAAAAGAATTAGCCGAACAGGTCTGGCATTTTCAAGGTCCTGATCCGGAAGCAGCTATACCGGAGGATTTTATTAAACGACTTCGAAAAAAACTACTTTCGTTCGGATCTACTGCCCTGATCGAGACGGTATGGGGCTTTGGTTATCGAATGAGCGAACGAAGGCCAGAAGGGATCGAATCAATATGATTGGAAAGAGTATCCAGACACGTTTATTTTCTGCAGTTTTTCTCGTGATTTTTATGATGACTTTCGGAGTCGGAATCACCTTTTTCCTTTCTTCCCGCTGGTATGTACAGTACACTGCCAGGAAAGAAACAGAGCATCTGATCAGGATGGTTCAGTCGGAGTCGGATCGTTTGAGCACTGACCCGGCTTACACTTACTCAGATTCTAAGGAAAATACGCGCGAATCTTCAAAAGCTTTGCTTCGTTCTGTCCGGCGGCAGCTCAGAGATCAGCCTTATAATGGTATATTTCTGGTTTTTAATTCCAAGCAAAAACTTGTCTTCCCTCAATCTAGTAATGACCAGAATATTTATCCGATATCTGCCTTAGAGGAACAGTGCCGACAGATGATCCAGTCAGGTGAACTGATTTCCGGAAAAACGTCCCGGATTTTACTTTCTGAAGACTTCTGGTACATCAGTATGTATGTGTTTCCGTCCAGTACACCTGTACGGGCAAAGTATTTTGTTTCTGTTGTCCAAATTCCGGATTCATCTGTTTTCTGGAATTATACATGGAAATTGTATCTTGTGATTTTACTCGCTTCTGTGTTTTTATCATCTTTTTTAGTATGGGGAATTGCAAGAACCATCTCTGTCCCAATCCAGCATCTTTGTCTCCAGATCCAGAGGATCAATGGAGAAACAGACGCACAGATCCAGGATTCCTATTCTTTAAATGAACTGGAAGCTTTAAAACGCTCCTATAACCAGATGGAAGAAATGATCCGAAGATCTGAGGAAGAAAAAAGACAGTTTTTTCAAAACGCTTCCCATGATCTGAAAACGCCGCTTGCGTCTATAACCGGGTATTCCCAGGGGATCGTTTCCAATGTCATAAAGGATCATCAGAAAGCTGCCAGTATCATTCTTTCTGAAAGTCTGCGCATGACTGACCTTGTAGAAAGCATTCTTTCTCTCTCAAAAATGGACAGTCACACATTTGACCTGCATCCGACAGATCTGGAAGTAATGGAGTTTCTTGATGAGTGTGTGGATATCATGAGTACGATCCGAAGGGACTGCGTGATACATCTTGAAGCCGCACGTCCACTAATGATCCACACGGATCCGGAATTGTTGAAGCGGGTGATACAAAATATTCTTTCAAACTGTCTGCGATATGCCGATCACGAGATTCTGATCCGTATGAGTACAGATGGTAACTCGCTGATCCTTCTGATACAGGATGATGGTCCGGGATTCCTGGAGAAAGATCTCCCTCATATTTTTGAACGTTTTTATAAGGGTGATGGTGGAAAAAATGGAATTGGTCTTTCGATTGTATGGACCGGCATCCACTATCTTGGCGGATCCATTACCGCCGGAAACCGCGCTGTGCCGGAACACGGGGCTTATTATCAGCTTTTATTGCCCCTGTCTTTTTAACCGAATCAAGTAAGTCCTAGCTTCAATTGCGAAAAGCAATAAGCAGTGGGTGGGACTTGCTTGTATCAGGAGGAGTGCAAGCTCCTTCTGATAAATTGCGGAGCAGTTATTCGGTTATGAGCAAGCAGCGAAGCGGATTGCGAATATCCGCTTGACAATTGCCAATCTCTCGTGCAAACACAGACTTTAACTCGGTACCCACGTATGTACGCAAAAAGACCGGCATATCAAATTTCATCTTGATACACCGGTCTTTTTATTGCTATTCGGCCTTTTTATCCGTTAATGGTAATTTTTACCATTTCTGTTGCTTTTACAGGTTTCTCTCAACCAGATTCTTTAAGGTTCCCTCGAACGGCTTGAACGGAATCTCCTTGTCGTAGTTTAAGAAATCTTTCACGTATCCAAGTGCTGCTGCAACACCGTAGATCATACCGCGCTCATCCACATCGAATTCCGGTGTGTGATGGTTTGCACCGGTTCCGGCCTCCTCGCTCTGGATGCCTGTGAAGGTGATGATACCCGGCCAGAGCTTTAAGCATGCCTGCATGCTCTCAGATGCCATCCACGGCTGTGCAACCGTAACAGCATCCTCACCGATATATTTTCTTACTGCGTTCTTCGCGATCTCGCTGCAGACTGCGTTGTTCTGGCATTCGAACAGCGGATCTGGCATATGAAGAATTTCATATGTACACTGGCAAAGCTCGCACTCTTTCTCGACTACATCCATCAGCTGTTTTACAAACGGAGTTCCTGCACCGTCAACATTGAAGGTACGGATCGTACCGCCGAAGGTCAGCTCATCCGGAATAATGTTGCGGACGGTTCCGCAGTTTACGAAACCAACGGAGCAGGTCAGGATATCCGTCGGAGCCACATATTTCATGCGGATCATATTGATATGGTTATAGATATTGTTGAAGCAGTCTAAAACACTGTGGGCAAGATCCGGACGGGATCCGTGACCGGCCTGGCCGTGAAGCTTGATGATAAATCCGTATGCACCGGAGAATACCGCGCCCGGCTCCGCGGAGATCGTTCCTGTCGGAACATCCCATTTTACATGTGTTGCCATACAGGTATCGATCTTTAATTTCATTGTCTCAACGGCATACGGAAGTAGATTTCTGATATTTCCGCCGGCTTCCTCGCCACGCTCAAAGAGGAGGACGATATTGCCGTTTAAGTCTTCCTTATTCTCGTTTAAGATCTTTGCCTCAGCGAGAAGCATCGCTGTGTGGGCGTCATGTCCGCAGGCATGGGAGATTCCATCGTTCTTAGAGATGCAGACCTTTTCCTTTGTGAGGTTTGTCTTGCTCTCCTTGATCGGAAGTGCGTCCATATCGGCACGAAGAAGAACGGTTTTTCCAGGTTTTCCGCCGTGGATCTGTCCGATAATACCACCTTCCGGAACGACTACATACTCGATTCCCAGCGCATCAAGCTCAGAGGCAATATATTTTACTGTCTCGTACTCAACACCGCTATTTTCCGGATACTCGTGCATATGTCTTCTGATCCTTACCATGTAGTCGAAATTTTTCTTCGCTTCGTTTAAAATATCCATATTTTCTCCATTCCGGCGGAACCGCTTCGTCATTTACCGACAGCGCAGTTTGTCCGTCTCTTCAGTTTTGGATTTTCAATAACTGCTCATATCTTCACAGTCATGATCTGAAAATATCTGTTTCCAGATGCCTCTATATTAACACGCGCAGGGAACTAATTCCAGTCCCCTGCGCAGCTTATTTTTTATTTAACGTTACAGTACACGGGCACTCCATGCCCGCGCACTGTAACAGGATTTTGCCGATGCTTCGCATTCCGAATCGGCAAAATCCGCGGTCATAACGGTATCATACGGAATTTTCGTTACAGTTCAGCCATGCGCTGGTTTGAATGAGAAAGTGTGTTGCAAGCTTGCTTGCATAAGCACTTTTTCATCCAAATCAGCATATGGTGGAACCACCAAGCTTCTTGTTTTCATGAATATGAAAACAAGAAGATGTAATGGCTGAACTGTAACGAATTTTCAGTTCAGAAAATTCCTCCCCATGAAAAGTAACTATTTAACTACAACGCGTCTGAAGTTCTTCTTACCACGCTTTACAACGATTCCTTCACCGGAAAGCTGTTCTTTCGTGTATACAGCCTTAATGTCCTTCACGATCTCACCATCTACGGAAACGCCGCCCTGCTCTACGTTTCTTCTCGCCTCAGAACGGGATGCGCAGAGGCCGGATTTCTGTACGATGGAAAGGAGGTCGATCGAACCATCAGAAAGATCTGCGTCGGAAAGCTCTGCTGTCGGCATTTCTGCCGCAGCACCGCCTGCGAATAATGCACGTGCACTCTCCTGTGCTTTCTTTGCTTCCTCCTCGCCGTGAACAAGGCTTGTGAGCTCGTATGCAAGGATCTCCTTCGCCTGATTTAACTGGCTGCCTTCCCATTTGTCCATCTCATCGATCTGCTCAAGCGGAAGGAATGTGAGCATCCGCAGGCACTTTAATACGTCTGCGTCGCCAACATTTCTCCAGTACTGGTAGAACTCAAACGGAGTCGTCTTATTCGGATCAAGCCAGACAGCGCCGGACTGGGTCTTGCCCATCTTCTTGCCCTCAGAGTTTAAGAGCAGTGTGATCGTCATTGCGTGCGCGTCCTTGCCGAGTTTTCTTCTGATGAGCTCTGTACCGCCGAGCATGTTGCTCCACTGGTCATCGCCGCCGAACTGCATATTACAGCCGTATCTCTGGAACAGCTCGTAGAAGTCGTAGCTCTGCATCAGCATGTAGTTGAACTCTAAGAAGCTTAAACCCTTCTCCATTCTCTGCTTGTAACACTCCGCGCGGAGCATGTTGTTGACGGAGAAGTGCGGTCCGATCTCTCTTAAGAAATCGATGTAGTTTAAGTTCATAAGCCACTCCGCGTTGTTTACCATCATGGCTTTTCCTTCGGAGAAGTCGATGAAACGGCTCATCTGCTTCTTGAAGCAGTCACAGTTGTGCTGGATCGTCTCAACCGTCATCATGGTTCTCATATCGGAACGTCCGGACGGATCGCCGACCATGCCTGTGCCGCCGCCGATCAGCGCGATCGGCTTGTTTCCTGCCATCTGTAAACGTTTCATTAAGCAGAGTGCCATGAAATGTCCGACATGAAGGCTGTCCGCGGTCGGGTCAAAGCCGATGTAGAATACGGCCCTTCCCTCGTTTACCATTTTACGGATCTCTTCTTCGTTTGTGACCTGCGCGATCAAGCCGCGGGCCTGTAACTCTTCGTAAACTCCCATTTTGTTTACTCCTTTTCTGTAATTTTCTGCGGATATTCGTTTCTTCCGCCTGTGTTGGTCTTTATATGAAGACCTGCTATCCGGACGAAGCGAAAAAAAGCCCCGTCCCTTGTTTCCCAAAAGGACGAGGCATACGCTCGTGTTACCACCTGATGTTCCCGAAACGCTCGCACGCTCCGGCTCATGGAGTCCTCATCATAAAAGACCCCGGCATTTCTAACGGGTACCAGTTCCGTCACAGCCTACTCACATTTTCCGGTTATCTCCGTTCACGCTTTCGGTGTGCAGCTCCGGGATGTATTCAGAAAAAGAAGTCCGCGCGCCTCTCATCCACCGGCAGCTTTCTGTGCGGAGCAGACCATTTTCCTACTTGTTCCCTTCATCGCTTTTCCATTATATACCGCATGCTTTAACGCGGCTATATGGGTCATTATATGGAGATTCCGGAGCTTTGTCAAGAGCGGAAGCCCTGAAATTCGTTAACTTCATATCCTTTCCTGCGATTTCCCCCTGATTTTTCTGGACAAATAACAAGAATGTGATAGAATAGAAAAAATGCCTGAACCCGTAAATCCATAGGCAGGCGCAAATACTAAAAAACTACTCATCACCTAAGGAGGTCCCGTATGGAAAGCCATAAGATCATTCAGGTGGACGAAAAGGTTCCCTTTAACCTTTTGATCCCCCTGAGCATCCAGCATATGTTCGCCATGTTCGGCGCATCTGTTCTCGTTCCGTTCTTATTCGGAATCAATCCCGCGATCGTTCTTTTCATGAACGGTGTCGGAACTCTCATGTTTATCTTTATCACAAAGGGAAAAGCTCCCGCCTATCTCGGTTCCAGTTTCGCATTTCTCGCCCCGGCCGGCATCGTAATCGCAAAGTTCGGATATGAATATGCCCTCGGCGGATTCGTTGCCGTCGGTTTCGTCGGATGTATCCTCGCATTCATCATTTACAAGATCGGTTATAAATGGATCGACATCGTTCTTCCACCGGCTGCCATGGGCCCGGTCGTAGCCCTGATTGGTCTGGAGCTCTCTTCCAGCGCGGCAAGCAATGCGGGACTCTTGGACGAGACCATTGATCCGAAGAATCTGATCGTGTTCCTCGTAACACTTGGCTTTGCCGTTTTCGGTTCTGTCCTGTTCCGGGGATTTTTATCTGTCATCCCGATCCTGATCGCCGTGATCGCCGGATATGTCGCTGCCGTTGCATGTGGAATCGTTGATTTCTCTGCGGTGGCTGCTGCCCCGATCTTTGCGATCCCGAACTTTACCGCTCCAAAATTTAATATGGAAGCGATCATGATCATCATGCCGGTCATCCTGGTCATCACCTCCGAGCATATCGGACATCAGGTCGTTACCAGCAAGATCGTCGGCCGCGACCTCTTAAAGGATCCGGGACTTCACCGCAGCATCTTCGGTGACAACTTCTCCACCATGGTCTCCGGACTCATCGGTTCCGTACCGACGACCACCTACGGTGAGAACATCGGCGTTATGGCTGTCACAAAGGTTTACAGTGTTCAGGTCATCGCCGGAGCAGCCGTGATCTCCATCATCTGCTCCTTTATCGGGAAATTATCGACCCTGATCCAGACGATCCCGGGACCGGTCATCGGCGGAATCTCCTTCCTGCTCTACGGTATGATCGGAACCTCCGGTCTCCGTATTCTGGTCGACTCCAAGGTCGACTACGGCAAAAACAGAAACCAGGCCCTGACTGCCGTGATCTTTGTAACCGGCCTCTCCGGGATCAAGGTGAATTTCGGCAATGTGCAGCTCACAGGTATGGTCCTTGCATGTGTTGTCGGCATGATCTTAAGCCTGATCTTCTATATTTTTGATAAGATGAAGCTTACAAATGATCAGTAAAAGTAACTAAGTGTAACCATCTGGAATAAAACGTAAACTTGCAGGTTCTGCTCCGGTATGCGGTTCATCTCCGCTATCGTTTCAGAACCTGCTTTTTATTTTTTCTACAGCCTGTCCCGCACACATTTCCCCGTCCTTTTTATTTTTTACTCCCGGCTCATTCAAACCGATACTTTTTTTCTGCCCTCTTTCTCCTTTTGTTATCTGACGATATTTCCTATATAAACTATACTTACAGAATTATTAGTTTTCCCTGTTTTATTTACAAATTTTCTTTTTCGCGCTATGATATTTCTATCATATACAAATCGAAAGGATGGTTCCCACATGAAAGAAGCGATTCAGACACTTATAACGTCCGACAAGATGGCTCACGCCTTCGAATACCTGAAACAGGATGAAGCGCACACCATCGACCAGCAGATCGAGCTTGTTCAGATCTCCTCCTTCAGCCCATTTGAGGAGAAGCGCGCGATCCGTTTTAAAGAGCTTCTGACCGAGGCAGGTCTCGATCCGGTGATGGACGAGGTCCACAACGTGTACGCCCATATCCATGGAACCGGTAATGGTCCGACTCTCTATGTCTCCGCTCATCTGGACACTGTATTCCCGCCGGAAACTCCACTCCCGGTGAAACGCGAAGGAACAAAGATCTACGCACCCGGAATCGGCGATGATACCCGCGGACTGGCTGAGATCCTTACGCTGGCAAGAGCCATCAAAGAATCCGGCTTAAAACCGGTCGGAGATATCATTATCGGCGGCAACGTCGGTGAGGAAGGTCTCGGAGACCTCCGCGGCATGCGCCACTTCTTCTCACAAAATACCGACAAGGTTGACGGTTTTATCTCCGTTGACGGTGCAGGCTGTCTGATCTGCCACGGCGGCACCGGAAGCCACCGCTACGAGGTAACCTTCCGCGGACCGGGGGGACATTCCTTCGGTGCCTTCGGCCTTGTCAATCCGATCTTTGCCATGGGCCGCGCCATCTCCTATATCTCTGAGCTCCGCACCCCGAGAGAACCGAAGACTACCTTCTCCGTCGGTGTCGTAAACGGCGGAACCTCCATCAATGCCATCGCGTATGAGTGCTCCATGCTTGTCGATATCCGTTCCAACGGCTTGAAGGAGCTTGAAGAGCTTGATGCAAAGCTTCAGGAGTGCATCAAACGTGCAGTTGAGGATGAAAATAACCGTTGGGAAACCGAGCGTTCCTACGAAGAATCTAAGGACAGCTTCGATCACAACGGACGTATCACTGTGGAAGTAAAACAGATCGGAAACCGTCCGGCGGGAAGCCAGCCGAAGGACTGTGAGATCGTGAGCGCCACAGCCTCTGCGTTCCAGGCATGCGGCGAAGATGTAGAATTCGAAAGCGCAGGAAGTACCGATGCAAATATCCCGATCAGCCTCGGAATCCCTGCGATCTGCGTCGGCGGAGGCGGAAAAGGCGGTGCCTGCCATTCCGTTGACGAGTGGTATGACAGCAAAGACGCCTATAAGGGATCTCAGAGAGTCCTTGCGGCGATCTTCGCGCTTGTGGGACTCGATGGGGTAAGTGAGCCGCTGCTTTCCAGGCGGAAAAAATAAGCTCCGCGCCAAAATACCTTTTGTCTCCAACATCATAAAATAAAACAGCATGCCGGAAAGTCTCCTGTAAGTCCTGCTTACAAGCGTTCTTCCCGACATGCTGTTTTATTTTCCACTGCGTTTCACAGTTCTATCTTTAGTTTCCATCCACCAGCGACAACCTCACCAGCGCCCGCTTCAAAGCGGCTTCAGCGCGGTCAATATCGGTCTGTGGATTCTTTTCCGCCAGACGTCTCTCTGCGCGGATCCTGGCTTCATTGGCTCTCTTGCCATCGATGTTTTCCGGCCACTCGCAGGCTTCCGCGAGGATCGTTACCTTCTCCGGCAGGATCTGTAAAAATCCGGAAAGCAACGCCGCTTTTTTCACGCCGTCTGCCCCGTGGATCTTAAGAACGCCCGGTGCAACCGCGACGACCATCGGGATATGCTTCGGATAGATTCCGGCTTCCCCGTCTGCCGTGTTGAGCTCCACCATCGAAACCTCTCCGTCGAAAAACGCCTCATCCGGCGTAACGATCTGAAGTCTCATCATTTCCGCCATGTCCACACCCCCTATTTCACGCGGGCGAGAACATCATCAATATTTCCTGCGTTGAGGAACAGATTCTCCGGAATATCGTCATGTTTGCCTTCGAGGATCTCCTTGAAGCCCTGGATTGTCTCGGAAAGCGGAACATAGCGGCCTTCCAGACCGGTAAACTGTCCGGCTACGAAGAACGGCTGGGATAAGAATCTCTGGATCTTTCTCGCACGGGATACGGTAAGCTTATCTTCCTCAGAAAGCTCATCCATACCGAGCATTGCGATAATATCCTGAAGCTCCTTATATCTCTGCAGCACTTCCTGTACGCCGCGGGCAACCTTATAATGTTCCTCACCAACAATACGCGGATCAAGGATACGGGATGTAGACTCAAGCGGATCTACAGCCGGGTAAATACCAAGCTCTACGATAGAACGGCTGAGTACGGTCGTCGCGTCCAGATGGGTAAAGGTATTTGCCGGAGCCGGGTCTGTTAAGTCATCGGCCGGAACGTAAACTGCCTGTACAGATGTGATGGAACCGTTCTTTGTGGAGGTAATCCGCTCCTGAAGGGCACCCATCTCTGTCTGTAAAGTCGGCTGGTAACCTACGGCTGACGGCATACGTCCGAGCAGCGCTGATACCTCGGAACCAGCCTGACTGAAACGGAAGATATTGTCGATGAATAACAGCACATCTTTTCCGCCTTCGTCACGGAAATATTCTGCCATGGTAAGACCGGTAAGGCCCACACGCATACGGGATCCCGGCGGTTCGTTCATCTGGCCGAACACCATGGTCGTCTTATTGATAACGCCCGAATCGGACATTTCATAGTAAAGGTCATTTCCCTCACGGGTACGCTCACCAACGCCTGTAAATACGGAATATCCGCCGTGCTCTGTCGCAATATTTCGGATCAGCTCCTGAATCAGGACTGTCTTACCTACACCGGCACCGCCAAACAGACCGATCTTTCCACCTTTCTGGTACGGGCAGAGAAGGTCAACGACCTTGATACCTGTCTCAAGGATCTCTGTCTCTGTGGACTGTTCCTCAAAGCTCGGGGCTTTGCGGTGGATCGGGAGCTTTTTCTCCGTCTTCGGAGCTTCTTTATTGTCGATCGGCTGTCCCAGAACATTGAAAATTCTTCCAAGTGTCTGCTCACCGACCGGCACCATGATCGGTCCGCCGGTCGCTACGGCATCCATGCCGCGGACAAGACCGTCGGTGGGACCGAGAGCGATGCATCTTACCGTATCATCACCGAGATGCTGGGCAACCTCAACCGTGAGGATCCCACCATCCTTTGTGGTGATCTCAATGGCGTCATTGATCTCAGGCAGCCCGCCCTGGGGAAATTTGATATCCAGGACGGCACTGATGACCTGAGTAATTTTACCAATGTTTTTCTCTGCCATCTCACTTCTCCTTGTCTCTATCATAACTATTCAGCCACTCAGACCAGCGGTAAAAATCTATGCCAGCATATCATGCCGACTGATTTCTGTCTCCTGTATGCTGTCTTTTACCTTCAGCACCGCAAGTACGCAAGTCTGCCAAATAATTACTCATATTTCTTTTTAACCATCGATGGCATTCGCGCCCGCGATGATCTCTGTCAACTCCTGAGTGATAGATCCCTGACGCGCACGGTTGTACTGCAGCGACAGTTTTCCGATCATCTCTTCCGCGTTGTTCGTCGCCGAATCCATTGCAGTCATTCGCGCGCCGTTCTCACTGGCAACGGCCTCTAAGAATGCCCCGTAGATCAGGCTGCTCACATACTTCGGAATAATTGCATCCAGAACTTCGTCCTCGTCCGGCTCATAGTTCATAATGAGAAGATCCGGCTTTTCTTCTTTCACTTCGCCCTTTGGCCCTGCTGCCGCAAGATCCACCGGCAGAAGCCTTAAGAACGTCGGGATCTGGCTTACGGTATTTTTGAACGCCGTGTACGCCAGATAGATCTCTCCGATCTCATTCTTCTCAAACATGGCTAAAAGCTCTTTTGAGATCTGCTGCGCGTCGGAGTAGAGCGGCTCGTCGATCACGTCGGAGTAATCCGCTTTGATCTCATAGCCTTTCCTTGCAAGTCCGTCGCGTCCTTTCCGCCCGATCGCAAAGATGAGGGCGTCCTCTTTCGGGATCCCGCTCTCTGTCACGAGACGGATGATGTTGGAGTTATATCCGCCGGCAAGTCCGCGATTGGAAGAAACGACGATAACTGCCTTTTTCTTCGAATCCCCGCTCTTTAAATAGCGGTGCCGGATCCCGGTGGATTTCTTCAGCATCTCCTGGATCGTCTGGTACATCAGATTGAAGTACAATCTCGAATTTTCCGCCTTCGTTCTGGATTTCTGGAGTTTTACAGTGGCAACAAGTTTCATGGCTTTGGTAATCTGCTCGGTACTCTCAATACTGGATTTCCTTCGTTTAATATCTCTCATGGTTGCCATGATACATCACCTGCCTTATCTTGCTGCCTTGCACTCTTCAATAGCTTTTTTCAGCAATTCTTCAGTCTCCGGTGTCAGCTGCTTCGCCTCGCGGATGCTTGCCGGGATCTCCGGATACTTTGTATCGATAAACTTAAACAGCTCTTTCTCAAAATCAAGAACCTGATTTGTCGGAATATCGAGGAGATATTTCTTTGTCGCCGCGTAGATAATGATGACCTGATACTCGACCGGCATCGGCTGATACTGCGGCTGCTTTAAAACTTCACGGATGCGTTCGCCCTGGGCAAGCTGTTCCTTTGTGCTGGCGTCAAGCTCGGAACCGAACTGGGCGAAGGAAGCGAGCTCGCGGTACTGGGCAAGCTCCACACGGATCGGGGCAGCGATCTTCTTCATCGCCTTGATCTGTGCCGCGCCGCCAACTCGGGATACAGAAAGACCCGCGTTGATCGCCGGACGGAAACCGGAGTTGAACATCTCGGTCTCCAAGTAGATCTGTCCGTCTGTGATGGAGATGACGTTTGTCGGAATGTAGGCCGATACGTCACCCGCCTGCGTCTCAATGATCGGAAGTGCGGTAAGGGAACCGCCGCCAAGGTCATCGGAAAGTCTGGACGCGCGCTCCAACAGTCTGGAATGCAGATAGAAAACATCGCCCGGATATGCCTCACGTCCCGGCGGTCTCTTAAGAAGCAGGGACAGGGTACGGTACGCCGCCGCATGCTTACTTAAGTCATCGTAAACGACAAGCACATCCTCGCCGTTCTCCATCCACTCTTCACCGATTGCGCAGCCGGAATACGGGGCAATATACTGTAACGGGGCAAGGTCAGAAGCTGTGGATACGACAAGTGTCGTGTAATCCATCGCGCCAAACTCCTCAAGAGTTTTCACGATTGTCGCAACTGTTGATGCTTTCTGTCCAATTGCAACATAAATGCAGTGAACTCCCTGTCCCTTCTGGTTAATAATCGTATCGATCGCGATCGCCGTCTTACCAGTCTGACGGTCGCCGATAATAAGCTCACGCTGTCCGCGTCCGATCGGAACCATGGCATCGATCGCCTTGATACCTGTCTGAAGCGGGGTATCTACGGATTTTCTCTCGATAACACCGTGGGCAACACGCTCGATCTTTCTGAATTTATCCGTAAGGATCGGACCTTTTCCATCGATAGGCTGTCCTAAGGCATTCACGACACGTCCTGTCAGGGCATCGCCCACAGGAACCTCAACGACACGTCCTGTCGTCTTTACGGTGTCTCCCTCACTGATGCTTGAGGAATCGCCGAGCAGAACCGCTCCGACGTTGTCCTCCTCAAGGTTTAACACCATGCCGTAAACCTCTCCCGGAAATTCCAGAAGTTCTCCCTGCATGGCATTCTCAAGACCGTGGATTCGTGTAATGCCGTCCGCTACCTGGATGACAGTACCCACGTCAGAGACTTCCAGCTTCGTCGAATATCTTTCGATCTGCTCCTTGATGACCGAGCTGATCTCTTCTGGTTTTAAATTCATTTGAGGTCTGCACCTTCTTTCTTTTCCATTTCATCACGTAACTGTTCAGTATTATTTCTGCTGCCGGACTGCTGTTTCCGGTCCCGGATCCGCCGGGATCACGCCAGCTGCAGCTTCATTAAGTCTCTCCGGATCTCCCCGAGTCTTGTCCTGATGCTGCTGTCCACCACACGGTCACCGATCCTGATCACGAGTCCGCCGAGGATCGCAGGATCGACGCTATAGGTAACTTCCAGACTCACAAAAGCTGTGGTCTCCAAAAGCTTCGCCTCCGTATGGGCCTTCTGCTCCGCGGAGAGCTCCACCGCGCTTGTGACAGTTACGATACCGATCTTTTTATATTCCTTTACACGATTCACAAAATAGTCGAGGATCTTCGGGAGCTCCTTCTGCCGTCCCTTTTCGATCACGGTCTCAAGAAATCCCATCAGGTCATCGGAAACTCTTCCTTTAAAGATATTTTCCACGACCTTTAACTTCTCTTCTTTTATGATCTGCGGATGGTTCAAAAATTGTACAAGGTCTGCATTCTCCATGAGGATCGTCTGCAGTGACTGTACTTCCTCATATACGGGCGACAGCATATCCCGCTCCATGGCAGCTTCAAACAGCGCGTCGCCGTAGACCTTTGACACTAACTTTGCCATGTGCTCTCACCCATTTCCTTTAAAGTCTCCTCGATCAGGGAATCCTGGATCTTTACATCCATGGAAGCGGCAACCGCCTTATCTGCCATCAGGGACGCAATGGAAACGATCTCCGTCTTCATGTCCTCAAGCGCTTTCTTCTTCTCCAGCTCGATCTCCCGGTTTGCCCGGTCAACGATGCGGTTTGCTTCCTCTCTCGCTTCCGCCAAGATATCAGCTTCCTGCTTTTTCGCTTTTTTCCTCGCTGCGTCGAGAATTTCCTGCGCCTCTTTGTCGATGGACTTTATTTTATCCTCATACTCTGCTTTCAGCGCGAGCGCATCTTCGCGGCTTGTCTTCGCCGTTTCCAGATCACCCGCGATCCGTTTTCTTCTTTTTTCCAGTACTTCACGCGCCGGATTAAAGAGGAAATACGACATTACAAAGAACAGGATAAAAATATTGATTCCCGTGATCACAATGTCGTTGATCCATTGAGGGTCAAAATTTATTAACCGTTCCAAGGTCTCATCTCGCCTCCTTTACAAACTTCCGCGCATACCCGGAAGTTTTTTCCTGTTCCCATATCCGGATCAACCGAACGGCTTAACGAACATAAGGATAATGGCAACAACAAGACCATAAAGACCGGTCGTCTCGGCAACGGCCTGTCCAAGAAGCATGGTCGATGTAATATCAGATTTCGCGCCCGGGTTGCGGCCGACTGCAGATGCGCCGAAACCAGCGGCGATACCCTGTCCAACACCAGGTCCGATACCGGCGATCATCGCGATACCGGCGCCGATTGCTGAGCAAGCATGGATCAAATCCTGTCCTGTAATATTCATAGATAAAACCTCCTGTAAAAAAATTTTATAGCTGTCATTCGCAGCTACAGGCAAAATCCTTTCCGATCGACTGCGTCGATGGGGTCCTGCCTTCCCTGTTCTGCCCTGCGTTCCTACAGTTTATCATTTACATAGACCATAGTCAGCATGCAGAATACGTATGTCTGGATACACCCGGAAAACAGGTCGCAATACACATGAAGTGCGGCCGGAATACCGATTTTTAATAAGACCGGCATCATTCCGTACCAGAGACCCATGATAATAACTCCGGACAGCATGTTCGCGAACAGACGAAGGGAGATCGAGATCGGATTCGCAAATTCACCGATCAGATTGATCGGGAACAGCACCGGGAGAGGTTGAAACAGTCCCGTAAAGTGTCCGACACCATGATTTTTGATTCCCTGGTACTGTACGATCGCAAACGTGACCAGACCAAGAAGGAACGTAACACCAAAGTCGGCAGTAACCGTTCTCAGGCCGAACAGACCGCTCAGGTTGCAGAACAGAATAAACAGAAAAATCGTTCCGATATAGTTCGCAAACCGGTTCGCTGAACTGCCAAGAATCCCCGTGGTCATATTTTCCAGCATTTCCATACCGAATTCGATGATATTCTGGAATGTTCCAGGTACATCCGTTGCATGTTTTAATGCACGGTTCGCGGCTATCACCAGAATCAGCAGAACGATCGTAACGATCGTCATTCCGACCGTTGTTGTCGTCAGCCAGAGTTCATGACCGAAGAGATGGTATTTCACGATCCCGTGGATCATGAAATCAGCACCACTGCCACCACTCATTCTTTTTCCTCCTTTCTTTAAGACTCATGAAAGACTGCTGTCTGTTCCAAAACAGCAGCGTATAAGGCTCTATCCGTCAAGCCTGAAGCTCAGGCCTTACGGTCGGTTCGTTTCTGAAGTACCGGATACACATAAGCTCCGGTCTTCAAGCCCAGTGCGCCGAGAACGACTGCTAAAAGGTTGATCGTCGTAAATTTCCATAAAAGGCACACCAGTATTACCGCGCACAGGCTGCGGATCAGCGAATGGATCACCATCTTTTTGCTGCTGTACGCCCCATCAGCCGATTCCACACAGAGTTCCGTGGATCTCGCGATACTGATGAGCAGTACCTCCGCCGCCGCGGCTCCGATCAGCACTCCGGCGATCACCGGAACGGTTCGGAAAAAAATAAGGCAGATGAGAAGCAAGATCATATTATGGATCAGAATCCCGATGCTCATTCCCACTACCTGCCTCTTTGTCTTATCACTCACGATTGTTCCACCCTTTCAATTACCCTGCCGAGGCTGTCTTCTGCCGGACAGTTCCCTGCTGCTTCATATTCCGCTTTCGTTTACGGGTACCGTCTTCTTTGCCGTCCCTTCGGCCGTCACCGCCATCTTTTGGGACGGTCAGCACCGTCTCCGGTTCCGAAACGGCTCTCCCACTGCTTTACCTGCTCTTTCTTTTCCCTGTCTTCGTCTTCTTTCTCTCTGTCTACGATATGCTTCGCCATCTTATATGCACTCAGGCCGCCCGAGAGAACCCCCAGGATCAGAAAGATCAGAACGGTATGAAGTCCGGTCTTTTTATCGATCCAGCTTCCGAGAAGCACACAGATAAGGACCGGTGTCACAACATTGAGTCCGAGCTGGGTGATCAGCACCAGGTTTTCGAGTCCGTTTTTTTTCTGACGCATTTTCTCCCACCTCACTTACCGCGTAACGCATACCGCCATTATACTAAATATTTGCGGATTTGTCCATTTCTACGCATCAACTTTACAGATATTTCATGAATTCTTTTGTCAATAATTTGCTATATTTGGACACAGTTGGATAATTGTCCTAAAATCGTCAAATGGCTTTCCGGGCAAATCCAGATCTGATTTATATTTCTTCTATATTTATATATAGAAAAAAGAGACACAGATACTTCTATGTCCTTTCATTTTTCTTCAGACTTTATTTTCTTATGTAGAGGATCCATCGGTCCGCCCATGATTTTCAGTAATTCATTCCTGTGATCGCAAGTTCTCCGTCCACGGTAATGCCGAGGATGATATTTGGAACACCGTCGCCCAGAACGATTCCTGCCATAACCGGTTCAAGGGTATCAACATCCACCTTTCCGATCGCTGCCTCCATCTCATCGGAGAAGATCTCAACCGGGTCCAGTTTCATGAAATCTTCCTTTGTATCCACCATTCCGCCGTTTGTCTTCACACAGGAGATAAACGCTGGAAAATCAATATGGTCCGCAAGGCCTTCCATATCCTTACTCTTCACGATCTCGACAAGCTCCTTTGCGTAAGACTTGTAATCCGTTTTTTCAAGCTTTGCAGCCACCTCACTCTGGAGCTTCGCCAGCTCCTCACCGGAGATCTCCTCCACCTGTACACCTTCAGAGCTCTCATCTGTCTCGAACGCTCCCGGACCTTCCGCCATCTTCGGATCCACATTGGAAAGATCCGGTTTTGTCGTGTCCGCCGCTTTCGTTTCCGCATCGGCAGCTTCTGTCGTTGTCTCTGCTGCGTTTTCCTGTGTCTGTGTATGTTTTGATCCGCATGCGGTCGCCATCACCGCTGTCATGCAGAGCGCCGCCGACAGTAAAACGTGTTTCTTCATGATTAAAAGTTCCTCCTCTGATCTTATATGTGCTCCCGGATTCTTCTTTTATATGTGCTCCAGGAATCATCTGCTTTTCCGGTATCTGCCTCGCAGACATCTCCCCGGGTACTCAGGGGATTTTCCGGTGTACAGCCACCTGTTATACTGCATCAGAACTATACCACGGCTCTTTTTTCATGACAATAAACAAATTCTAAAGAAATGGTTATTTTTTCGTTAGAAAATCTCCACTTATTTTATTTTCCTTTTAGAGTTTCTCCATACTTCCGTCACATTCTTCCTGTATACTTTGTATCATAAAAGATACCAATCAGCAAAAACATCACGAAGCGTTTTATAAAAACGAAAGACGAGGCGTGTAGCGCCTGATCAGGTATATATAAAAATGGGGCCGGCAGGCAAATGAAATGCGCGCACATTTATGCCGGACTCGACTAAACATAATTCTCGGATCCACAAGGATCCGGAATTGACATATATTCGATACTCATACATCCCCCTTTTTTAGTATTTGTGTGAAAAAACTCCGGTATGCCAGAACCGGAGTTTTTTCATGTCTGAAAATCAATCGACGTGTCCTCTCACCCGGCACAGGTAGTTGCTACAATCTGCATCTTCACGCGAATGCGCATCTTAAGTCACGTTAGTGCCTTTTTATCTGGTCGTTCCATCGTAATCTCCTGTTAAACCTAAAAACAGGGCAGCCCTTTTATCGGCTGCCCTGTAATCTATTTGCCTTCTTTTTATATATTCCGCAAATCTTATTCTATTATTCATTAGTGTGTCATCAGATCCAGAACAAGCTCCGCGCACTTATTGAGGTTCTCGATCTTCAGCGTCTCACCCGTAGTATGTACCTTCGTCATACCGGTAGAGAGAACGATCGGCTTGATTCCGTGAAGGGCCATTACGTTCGCGTCGCTTCCGCCACCGCCCTTTGCAGTCATCGGTTCGCAGCCGATGCGCTTGCAGGACTCGAACACTCTCTGTACCATCGGATCGTCGTTCGCAACATTGAAGCTTACATAGTTTGTCTTTAACTCGATCTCAAGCTTTGCACCCATCTCGTCACAGGCATCCTGTAAGCATTTCTGCATATGGGCAGCCTGCGCGTTTAATTTATCGAGGTTGCGGCTTCTCACTTCTGCCACGAACTCAGCCTTTTCCGGAACGATATTGGTTGCGTACTCGGCCTTTAAGATACCGATATTGCAGGTCGTCTCCTCATCAATGCGGAGCAGGTTCATCTTTGCGATTCCCTTTGCCGCTACCTGGATCGCACTGATTCCCTCTTCCGGAGCAAGTCCTGCATGGGAGGAACGTCCGATGATCGTCGCGAAGATCTTGATCTGGCCAGGTCCGCAGGTTAAGATCTTTCCAACATCACCGCTGGCATCGAATACCATTGCCTCTTTGCCTTTGATCATGGACAGATCCATATTTTTAACGCCGTTCATTCCGCCCTCTTCACCGATGGTGAATAAGATCTCTGTGTTGCGGCACGGAAGATTCTGCTCTTTGATCACCTTGACAGCCTCCATGATCGCCGCGATTCCGGACTTGTCATCACCGGAAAGGATCGTAGATCCATCTGTATGGATAATTCCGTCATCGATCAACGGTTTGATCCCGTTACCCGGAGTCACGGTATCCATGTGCGCACACATAATCGTCGGCTCACCAGGAATCGTTCCCGGAAGATATGCGCATACGTTAAATCCGTTGGATCCGAACCCCTCTCCGGCCTTATCGGTCTTTACTTCCAGACCGAGTGCCTTCAGATCCTCAACTAACTTTTCCCCCATCGCTTTCTCATTCTTTGTCTCGCTGTCGATCATCGCGTAGCCAATGAATGTGTCGAGCAGTCTCTTTTCGTTAATCATCTGCTAACCCCTCCTGTTTTTTCCTACTTCAAGGACCTCTTTTTTAGTCCCCGCATCGCAAATCTTACTCACTCATCTTAACATGGATCTGCCATCTCCGCAAGAAAATACCTCAGCTTTATCCGGTTTCCTGGCCGGATCTCTCCTGATCTGCTTTGCTTTTGTCTGAATTTTCTAAATTATTCGTTTTGTATTAATAATATAAGTTATAAAAACATTTAGCTAAATAAAAAAATGTGTGGACAGCCATTTACAAAAGATATATAATCGTTTTATAAAAAGTTAATATTTTTTATTCTTAGCAAAGAATTAACTTTTTACTTTGTCGGCGAAATTGCTGGAAATCTTCCTGTTTTTTCAGTTATTTCGTACTTTTTACTATTACAGGAGGTTTCTGTATGAGCGAAAACACCAATACTGCATCAAAACAGACCTGGCTCGACAAGGCATTGACCGTAGTCGAAAACGTATGTAACAAGCTTCCCGATCCGGTAATCCTGTTCTGCTGGCTCTTCCTTTTCACAGCGATTATCGGTACGATCGCAACGGTAGCTGGTGTAAGCCTGATCAACCCGGCATCCGGAGAGGCCGTTGTTTCCCAGAACTTCTTCTCGGTAGACGGACTGCACTGGTTCCTTGAAAGTATGGTAAAGAACTTCACCGGTTTCGCACCGCTCGGTCTGGTAATCACCATGACACTCGGTATCGGTCTCTGTGAGGAATCCGGACTGATAATGTCCCTCTTAAAGGGATGTCTGAGCGATGTTCCTCCGGCTCTTATTCCGTACCTTATCGCATTCGTGGGAACCATCGGAAATATCGCTTCTGATACAGCAAATATCATCGTTCCTCCGCTTGCTGCACTCCTCTATATCGGTGCAGGAAAACATCCGGTCGTTGGTATGATCTGCGGATATGCCGGCGCAAACGCGGGCTTTACCGCAAACCTTATGGTTGCCGGTACAGATTCCCTGCTTCAGGGTCTTACAAACGACGCGATCAAAGGCTTTTTACCGGACACAACCTTCCAGGTAGACGTTACCTGTAACTGGTTCTTTATGATTGCTTCCACCTTCCTCTGTTCTATTGTTATCGGTTTTGTTTGTACAAAGGTCGTAGAGCCGCGTTTCGGTAAATATGAGGGCAGCGATGATGAAAAGCTCGAAAAGCTGTCCGGTGAGGAAAGCAAAGGTCTCCGCTGGGCCGGTATCACTGCTGTTATTTATATCATTCTTCTTGTTATCGGATTCTTCACAGGCCCGCTGGCAGGCGAGAATGGTGCATTCGTCGGTTCCCCGCTCTTAAAGGGACTGATTCCGATCCTGTTCGTATTCTTCGCGCTTTGCGGCATTATGTTCGGCTTCGGCTCCGGTAAATTTACAAAATCCGGCGATATCAGTAAATCAATGAACAAACAGATGGCAGCTATGGGATCCTACGTTTCCTTCTGCTTCTTCTGTGGACAGTTCCAGGGCTTATTCAACTGGACAAAGCTCGGTACACTCCTTGCGATCGGCGGCGCTGATCTTCTTCAGTCCGCAGGTTTCACAGGTATCCCGTTATTCATCTGCTTTATCCTCGTTGTAACCTGCGTAAACATTTTCATGTCATCCGGTTCCGCAAAATGGGCGATCTTCGCGCCGATCTTCGTTCCGATGTTCATGCTCCTTGGCTATCATCCAGGCTTCACACAGCTGCTTTACAGACTTGGTGATTCTCCGACCAACGCAGTTACACCGATGGGCCCGTATATCTGGATGGTTCTCGCAACCGCACAGGCCAAGTACATGAAGGATATCAAGATCGGTACTCTTATTTCCAACCTTCTTCCGATTGCTGTTATCCTTGAAGTGATCTGGGTGATTTTCTTCATCATCTGGTATCTCATCGGTCTTCCGATCGGACCGGGTGTTGGTTCTGCTCTTCCGGTTGGTATCCTTTAAAACTTTCGGCAGTACATAACAGATTTGTCAAAAAACGGGCAGCTCCATTTCGGAACTGCCCGTTTTATTCATCTTCAGTTTTCTTATTTTGCAAGTTCTTTTATAATAGAAGAAACCTTATCGTAATCGTACTGGACTTCTTTTACTCCCGACTGTTTTTTATACCAGTTCTTTAATTCCTGATACGTTGTGGAGAAAGAACCATATCCGAGATACAGCTCCGGAGTCTGGAAGTTGTCCGCGAATACGACCATCGGCATCACCTTCAGGCTCTGAACTCCGTTTTCTTCCATCACCTTTGTAATCTCCGCCGCGCCTTTTTTCAGCTCCAGAAGCGGATTTTCAAACTCTTCTTTTCTCTTTGCGTCTTCTCGCCGCCACATTGCTCCGTCCGGTGTTCCGTATATCTTAATTCCCCAGCCGTAAGTTCTTACAAGGTAAACACCTCTCTTATCCATAAGAACCACATCAAACGTCATTTTTCCTTCCGGCAGATTTAAAGTCGCGTTCTTTAAAACCTCACCGGGCTTTCCGCAGATCTTCTTCAGCCGTCCGGAAACCTTTTCCACTGCCTTCTCGTGGTTCCGCTGTTTGTTCATGTGTTTCGCGATCAGCCAGAACACCAGCACACCGGCCAGTATGTAAGCAAAGAACATAAAGTAGTCCTGCGCCGAATGAAGTTTCCATGTCTGAAAGTTTCCACCAAACATATTTTATCCTCCCAGGTATTCAATTAACCGCACATTGGCAGTCGCTGCCACCGACAGTCTCTTTTGAATCCGTCAGGCAGGATTCCTTTATTATCTGTCATCACGTTTCATGCACGATACTTTATCTTAACACGAAACCACTATAAACGCAATAATCTTCTCATATTCGCCATTTCCTGATTTGTGCATTTTTGCCAAATATTTATCATTCCATTTAGCGAAATCTCCGGCTTTTTCCCCAGTTTTCTAATTTAAAAATAAAAATTATAAACACTTTATAAAAAATATATAGCTTTTTCGAACCATTTATAGTATAATATCTATGTAAGCGGGATCTCGGGGGTTTAGATCCCGTAAATTAAGTTTACAGGAGGTTTTTCAAATGAGTGAAAACACTACCGCTAAGAAAACCGGCGTGGACAAACTGATCGATGGTATCGAAAAAGTTTGTAACAAATTGCCGCCGCCAGCGATTCTGTTCTGCTGGCTTTTCCTTATCACAGCCATCATCGGCTGCATCTTCAGTGTAATGGGCGTTGCCCTTACAAACCCGGCTTCCGGAGAAGTCGTAACATCTGCGAACCTGTTCTCCAAAGACGGCGTTGACTGGATCTTAGGCAACATGGTAAAGAACTTTACCGGTTTCGCTCCGTTAGGTCTGGTTATCACAATGACACTCGGTATCGGTCTCTGTGAGGAGTCCGGAATGCTGATCTCCATGCTGAACAGTTCCTTAAAGAACGTTCCGGCAGCTATGATCCCGTATGTAATCGCATTCGTCGGTACAGTCGGAAACATCGCTTCCGATACAGCTATGGTCGTTATCCCGCCGATGGCTGCCATCGTTTACATGGGCGTTGGCAAACACCCGGTAGTTGGTATGATGGTTGGTTACGCAGGTGCTCAGGCCGGTTTCACAGCAAACCTGATGGTTGCCGGTACTGATACTCTGTTACAGGGTCTTACAAACGATGCGATCAAGGCATTCATCCCGGATACAACATTCCAGGTTGACCCGACCTGTAACTGGTTCTTCATGATCTTCTCCACCTTCCTCTGCGCAGCAGTTATCGGATTCTGTTCCGTACATATGATTGAGCCGCGTTTCGGAAAATACGAGGGTGCCGGAGAAGCAAAACTTGAAGAAGTTACTCCGCAGCAGAAGAAAGGTCTTAATGCTGCAGCTCTTACCGCGATCATCTACATCATCATCATTGCAATCGGATTCTTCACCGGTCTTCTTTCCGGCGAGAACGGTGCATTTATCGGATCCCCGCTCTTAAAGGGCCTGATCCCGATCCTGTTCGTTCTGTTCTGCCTCTGCGGTCTTGCATACGGCTTCACTGCAGGCACATTCAAGAACGCTGTTGATGTCAACAAGGCAATGTCAAAGCAGATGGCCGGCATGGGTTCCTACGTTCTGTTCTGCTTCTTCTGCGGACAGTTCCAGGGCTTATTCAACTGGACAAAGCTTGGTACACTCCTTGCGATCGCAGGTGCTGATGGTCTCGAGGCTGCAGGTTTCACAGGCATTCCGCTCTGTGTAGCTTTCATCCTTCTCTGCTCCTTCGTCAACATCTTCGTATCCTCCGGTTCCGCGAAGTGGGCTATTTTCGCTCCGATCTTCGTTCCGATGTTCATGCTCCTCGGTTATCATCCGGGCTTCACACAGTTACTTTACAGAATCGGTGACTCCCCGTTCAACTGCTGGACACCGATGTCCGCATATATCTGGATGATCTTAAGTGTTGCTCAGACAAAGTACGTTCCGGATCTCAAGATCGGTACTCTGATCTCCAACATGATCCCGATGTCCATCGTTCTTCAGATCGCATGGATCATCGTAGTTGTTATCTGGATGTCCATCGGACTTCCGTTCGGACCGGGCGTAGGCGTTGCTCTTCCGGCTGGAATCCTCTAATTCAGAGTATAGCAGCTTGCAAAGCTTATTGTGTAAAATATAAAGGCAGAATGACCCGTCGCTTTTGCGGCGGGTCATTTTTTGTTGCCATAATGATACCTCAGAGATGAGTTCTATTCTTCTCAAGATCGGAAATTCAATTTTATTTCTGTAGTTCTTCCAAGTGTCTCTCCAGAATATCCGCTGCACAGGCTGCAAGCTCTGCGCATGGGCGTTTTTTATAGTAGCTCTCCGTTCTCGCCTCCGGAGCCGGAGTTGTATCCGTATTGATCCCAGCCAACAGTTCCCGGCAGATATAGCTGCCGTTCTCGTCCTTAAACGCCTTTACAAGCTTCTGAATTCTTTTATAGTGATCCTGCTTCTCCGCTGCCGCTTTCGGGTCTGTATAGCCTTCCAGAGCCCCACAGACCAGTGCCATTCCGCTGACACAGCCACATACCTCCCGAAGTCTTCCGAGACCACCGCCAAACGAGGATGCCAAGCCTGCCGCCATCTCTCTGCTGATTCCGCGTGCCTCCAGTTCATCCGCAAACGCCAGTGTCACCGCCTGGGAACAGTTGTAACCTTCCTTAAACAATTCTCTTGCCAGATCACCGCGCGATTTTAAACAGGCTGATCCGTTTTTTTCTGTGTTTTCCACAATCTCTGCTGTTTTTTCCTCTGTCATTGCTATACTCCTTTCCTGTCAAACCATAGTTAAAGTTCTGCCATGCGCTTTCTTATCCAGATCAGCATATGGCGAACCAGATGGCAAGTCGCCAATCCTCTGCTTGTTTTTTTTTCAGTCTTATGATAGAATACTATTGTTATGGCAATGGGCCATCGCCAAGCGGTAAGGCACAGGACTTTGACTCCTGCACTCGAGGGTTCGAATCCC
>OMGP01000207.1_pt1 | contig 60834 bp, 76 predicted proteins | sample 1646091 | NCBI WGS metagenome assembly OMGP01 (sample SAMN05578580, study PRJEB25193) | human gut metagenome | biome: Human Microbiome; feature: human-associated habitat; material: feces | host: Homo sapiens | place: USA:Birmingham | reverse complement strand
AGAAAAGCTTCGTAAGTTCCAAATTTTTCTATAACTAAAGAATTTAAATTTTTAAAAACCTCATAAGTGATGAGACAATCTTTTTCAGCTCTATGAGAACCAGTGGTGTCAATATTCCAGAAACTTGCTAATGATTGAAGTTTATGATTTGGAAGTTCGGGAAGTAAACGGCGTGAAAGACGAATAGTATCTATAAAGTCATTTTTAAGGAAAATATTTGATTTCAACAAATTATCATATAGAAAATTTATATCAAAATTAACATTATGTCCTACGAGGATATCGTCACCGATAAAATCAATAAATGTAGACTGTACATCTTTAAAAAGAGGAGCAGTGGAAAGCATAGAATTTGTGATTCCGGTAAGTTCAGTAATATAAGAATCTACATAGAATATACTATCTGTTTCATCATCGATATATTCACATGGCTGAACAAGTGTAGAAAAGGTACCACAAGGAATATTATCTCTAATTTTAAGAGCAGAAATTTCAATGATTTCATCAAAAGAAGGATCAAGACCAGTAGTTTCTATATCAATGATGCAAAAATCATGGGGAAATTCGATAAGGCTTTTTCCCTTATGTTCACGAATTGTTTTAGTACTTTCGAAAATGTTAAGCATATAATCACCCTCACAAATAATCTTTCACATTTCTTATTACTTTTTTAATAAGTTCTTTTTCATCGTCACTCAATTTCAAGTATTCGATGATGAACTGCTTTGAAAAATCATCATCCGTCTGGACCAGATCGGCGACCAATTCCACCAACTCATTCCCTTTTTCCATTGGAGGACGATACATATCACCGACACCAGTTCGGAGCCATTCTTCGTTCACGTTGAATACACGACATACATCAGCAATAGTACGATCTGTTAAAACTGTGCGTCCAATATCATAATTTCCAACAGCAGCACGTTTGAGATTTAATTTCAAGGCAAATTCTGTTTGCGTAAGACCTTGGTCCTTTCTAATTTGTTTGAATCGCTCATTCATTTCGTTCAATATATCACCTCCCGACCATTTGTTAAGAAAAGCATATCACGAGAAAAACAAAAATGCAATAAAAAAAGTCATAAAAACACAAAACAATATTGACAAATGTGTTTTTATGATATATTGTTGACATATAAACACAAATTGATTTAGAAAGGGGTGTCAATATGAATAATCAGAAAATGGATGAAAGAACAAAGGTCATTGTAGATGATGCGGCAGAAGCGACAAAGGAAGTTATTTTGCTGCAGACCAGCGAAAAGGAATTTATTCTGGGTTTCATCAAAGGCATGGCAGCCCAGAAAGAACTGTCAGAAGCACGAGAAAAGATTGCATAGGGAGGACGTTAAACAATGAAATACCGATATGTAATGATACAGAAGAAAATCAAAGAGGGTGATTGGAATGCACAGATTTTGATTGAAGACCCAGATAAGCCCATCGGCAAAAAAAGAATTGAAAATGAAATAGAACAGGGCGGGAATATTGTAGGCTGGATTGATACAGACTGCCAGAAAAGATACATCCAGCAAGGTATGAAATTTTCGGAAATGAAAAAAGTAGATGAAATCCAAAGCATAGTGAGAGAAATCAGTGAGAAATTGGAAGAAATATTCTGGAAATAAGAAAGGTTTCGGTCATGTGTCGGGCGTATGCCCGAATCACTCCTCCTATTTACTAACATACTCAAAAGGGCGCATGGTCAAACCGTGCGTCCGACACATGACCGAAGCGGAAAGGAAAAATAATGTATCCATATCACAACATGATTAAAAAGAGAATCCAGTGTGGAGAGCTGCTGGGGTATTACATGACCGACAACTATCCAAAAATCGGGAAGGCGATGGTGCTGTTATTCAAGACAGACCCCATCAGACGCCCCATCAGACCACACAGGATTCCAGAGTATATGCACCTGCTTGGACAGCGGGGGGAGCTGAATAAGCGAATAGGACAAACAGAGGGAAACATACCAATATACAGGGGGTGTGAATATGCCGAAAGAGTACAAGGTGACAGTATCATACTGCGAAAAGACGCCGGAGGAAGCGGAAAGAGTGAAACGGCAGATCACAGATGTTCTGTATGAAAAGAAAATGTTAAGCCTGCAGCGGCAGGAACAGAAGAAAAAAGCATAAAGGAGAGAATACCATGGGAAAAATTGAAAATGCCATCGAAAAACTGAACAACGATATTCAGAAGCACCCACAGGATCAGTACAGAGCCTTAGTGGGGGAACACCTGATTGATTGTATCACAACGGAAGAAATCGCAGACAAAGTGCTGGAAGAAGGGAAGACGCTGGAAGCGGCACTAAAAACAATTACGGCAAATGCAAAGAAAAAAGCTGTCAGCAACTGTGCTGTGATTGCCGATGAAGAAGTTTATAAGTGGGCAAGAGAATATTTCGGAATTGGAGCAATGGAAGCGGAAAAACCGAAATCCGCAAATATTGCGGAAACGAAGAAAAAAACATTGAAACTGTCACTGGAAGATTTTCTGTAAGGGGGAAGTTTCATGGAAAAATTCAAGGATGATGACTGGATGCTTTGTCCGGAAGAAATACCGGAAGGGCTGTTTGAATACATCAGAAATGTGGTGCTGGCAGAAGACCATGTGCTGCTCTATAAAAAGGGCAATAGGAAGGGGTTTTGTTACGATTGCAAAGAAGAAGTCTATGCAAAACCTTGGTCAGGGAAATTTTATCAAAACGTAAACGTAAGATGTCCGAACTGCGGCGGATTAGTACATTGTGTGTTAGAAACCAGCGAAAATTTTTTAGTTGAAAATGTGGAAAATGTAGTCATGGCACAGAAAGGGACTGATGGGGAAACCGTATTTTTCCGCCAGTGGAGAGTATTAAGAGATCCTTCCGGCGAATGGAAGGAGCTGAAAAAGTGGATAAAAGAAACAGTCCGCTATGCCATCAGAGGAACATACTGTGCTAAGTGGCAGAAAGAAAGTAAGGAAAACTACTATTATGCGTGTGAACGGTATGACCTGAAAACATGGACAAAATGGAAGGGAACAGATGTATATGACAATGCATATTATTTTTGCCCTTATGGAATAGAAGATGTACTGAAGGGAACCAGAATGGAATATGCAAATATTCTTGAACACTTAGACAGGAAAGAAAATCAAATCAAATATTTAATGAATTTTGCAATGTATCCAGTCATGGAATTTTTGGATAAGGCAGGATACAGCCTGCTGGTAAAACAAAAAAGTGACAGACTTAGCAAAGAAACACGTTATGCCATCAGGTGGCAAAGAAAAAAATTGAAAGAGTGTTTCAAATTCCCACTTTACTGGTTGAAATTAAAAGAGCCAGAGAAGTACAGCATGGAAGATATCCAGAGAATGAATGTATTCCATGAAATCAGACCACAGGCAACACAAAAAGAAGTTGAGCAGGTGGTCAATACACATATTCATGTGGATGATATGAAAATACTGCTGCGATATATGAGTATGGACAAGCTGGGAAAATATCTGGAAAAGCAGGAAAGGGCGGTAAAAGCATTAGGATATTGGGAATCTGCTTCAAGAATATTCAGGGATTACATAGAGGAATGCCAGACGCTGGGGCTGGATCTGAACGACAAGCAGGTGCTTTTCCCAAAAAATCTAAAACAGGCACATGAACGGACCATGGCACAGATCAAATTTGAAAAAAACAAAGCAGATCAGGAAAAATTCCAGAAAGCTGTTGAAAAAATGGAACGGTATACATGGGAATGGAAAGGGCTGCTGATTCGTCCAGCCAGAACACAAGAGGAATTGCAGGCAGAAGGAGCGGCACTGCATCACTGTGTGGGTGGATACTGCAAAAGGATTGCAGATCAGGAAACAATGGTTTTCTTTATCAGAAAAACAGAAGAACTGGACAAGCCGTATTATACATTGGAATTGCAGAATAAACTGGTCAAACAGTGCAGAACAGAGCATAACAAATCCTATGGAACAGATCCAGAAGTATTTATGTTTGTAGACCAATGGATGAAGAGAGTTGTGAACAAAGGTGGAAAAAAGAAGGAGGATAACGCAGCATGAATGAAATGACAAGACCTATCGAGGTTATCACACAGGAAATTCAGTTTTATAAGGGACAAGCCTGTATGTCTATGGTGGAAATTGGGAAGCGACTTCTGGAAGCGAAACAGTGTCTGCCCCATGGAGCATGGGGTGAATGGCTGAAAAACGAAGTGGATTTTTCGGAAAGAACAGCCCAGAACTTTATGAGAATTGCGAAAGAATATACAAATCCGCAACTGATTGCGGATATTGGAAATTCCGCTTCAAAGGCGATTATGTTGTTATCCATGCCAGAGGAAGAACGAGAGGAATTTGTGGGCGAAGCCCATGAAATCAACGGGGAAGAAAAGACAGTGGCAGAGATGACCAACAAAGAGCTGCAGGAAGTGTTGAAAGAGCTGGAAGCAGAGCGAAAAGAAAAGGAGAAACTGAAAAAGCAGCTTGATTTGTTTGAGGATGAAGCCCAGAGAAAGCAGGATGAAGCCGTAGATGCTGCATACAGTCATGGGGAGGAACAGATCAAGCGCTTATCCGAATTGAAGGAACAGGCGGAAGCAGCCGCAAGAGAAGCGGAAAAGAGGGTAGCAGAGCTGCAAGGAGAAGTTTCGGAGTTGCAGATGCAGAAGGAGCAGACCACCCTGCTGGATGCAACAGAATTGGAAAAAATCCGGATGGAAGCGGAAGCCGAAGCAAAGAAAAAGGCAGAAGCTGCCCTGCAGAAGAAATTGGACAAAGCGAAAAAAGAAGCTGAAAAAGCCAAAAAGGAAGCCAAAGAAGCACAGGCAGCCATCGAAGCCCATGAGGAAGCCCAGAAAGAAGCAGAGGAAACAGCACTGGCACTAAAAGAACGGTTGAAGCTGGTGCAGGAAGAAGCAGATAAGAAGGTACGTCTTGCCGGAAATCAGGAAATGGCAGTGTTCAAGGTGCATTTTGAAAATGTGCAGATGGAATTCAATGAAATGATGACCTGCATCGACAATTTGCAGGAAAAAGAACCAGAGGAAGCCGGAAAAATGAGAACGGCAATGAAAAGCCTGTGTCAGAACATCATGCAGATTTTGGAGGACAAGCAGTGAAAAATGAAAGAAAACATGCCAGAGAAGCGGCGCTGATGTTGGCGGTCATGGCAAGTGCTATCATTACGGCAGTTTTGATTTGGTTTGGCATTATCTACGGAATAGGGGTGTGGATATGGTATATGTGAAAAATCATGTGGTTGGCAAATGGCTATTGGAAAATGAAAAAGCAGGAAAGGTCTGTGAAGATATTCTACAGATTATGTGTAGAGCATTAGAACAGGTGGTACATACAGCAAGAGTGAACGGAGTGGATGAAAATGAAGCGGTGCAGCTTGCGTCCCAGTTATTTAGACTCACGGAAAGAGAATTTGATTTTACAGAAGCAGAATGTGACGGTTTCTGCGAAACGTGCAAAAAGAAGGGACAGTGCGAGGTCTGCCAGAGAAAAGCATGTGAAGCAGAAGCAGGAAAAGGCGGTGCAGAAGGTGATCAAAGACGATGAAAAAAGAATCGGCAGTCATTCCGTCAGCGTGCTTCAGGGAAAGCGGAAAGTCTGCTATGTGAGCGGACAAAAAACAGACCTGCAAAAACACCACATCTTCCACGGAGAAGGCAGAAGGGAAGTATCAGATCGGCATGGATTCTGGGTATACCTGCAGGCGAAATATCATAGTGCAGCTCTGGGAGGGCTGCACGCATACCCGAACAGTGGACTTGATTTGCAGTTGAAGCGGCTGTGCCAGAGAGAATATGAAAAGGTATATGGTGCAGAAGCGTTTTTTGAGATTTTCCATGAGGATTTTATTCCGTTTAAGGAAGAAGAAGCAATAAAAATGCAAAAGGAGATGTGGTCTGTAATATGGTTTATAAACGTATGTAGAGGTTTCAAAGATAAAAATAATATTTTTACAACCGATGAATACTGGGCAAATGATGATAGAAAACCGTTGAACATGTGTTTCTTATGTGAATATGAAAGTCAGTTCAGGAAAGTAGAAGAATGCATACATACAAAGCCAAACTGGGAAATCATCAAGACAACGGACGAAGCGGAAAAACAGGCTTCATATGCCATGGATAATATTGGAATAGAGAAAAGAGGTTTTGAGGTATGGGAAAAGTAGTTTTTCCAGGTATTTTGTGCATGCCATTAAAAAAGAATCTGAAAGGTGTCCCATCTAATTGGCGGGAGGTAAAATGTCCAAAGTGTGGACAAGCATGTTATGAAAGACCAATCCCGAAAGGATATACAGGTTTGGAATTTGAAAGGGCGTTATGTACGGAGTGTGCATTAAAGGAAGGTAAGAAGCAAGTAAGGTGTAAAACATGAAAAAATCAAAAGCCAGAAAATGTAAGATTTTCAACTGTGACCGCAGACGGGGCAATGTGTGCTGTGCTGATTGTGGTTTCAAGAAAGGATGCAAGAATAGCTGCCAGAATAGACCAGAGGTCTGTGGTTGTGTAGTGGAAAATAAAACAACAGATACAAAATAAAAAAAGCGGTCAGAAATGACCGCTATTCCCATATCTGAACATGGGAATTGAAAATGCCTAACATCATTATATAGGAAGAAACTCATTTTTTCAAGGGGGTAAAATCCCTTTTGGCTGTCCATAAAGCAATTAACATTACGTACATATACAGGGGGAAAAGAAAATGCCAAAATACAGAAAGAAAATAAGAGCAGGAGATGTCTATGAAGTAGAAGAGTTTTACTGCCCAAGAACCATAGGGAAAAAATATGAAAGGGGCAGAAATGAAAATCTGACAACAGAGGAACAACAGAAAAGGAATCTATACCGAACCAGAAGAGAACTGACCAGAATGGTCAATGCTAATTTTTCGGGAAAGGATATTTTTGTATTGCTGACACATGACTGCATTATGGATCTGGAAGAAGCCAGAAGAGAACAGTCGAATTTTTTCAGGCGACTGAATCGGTATAGAAATAAAAATGGATTTGCTCCGCTGAAATATATATATGTGATTGAGATGCAAGGTAGAATACACCATCACATTGTCATGAATCAGTTTGAAGGTTTGAGTATGAAAGAGATGCAGCAGATCCTGCAGGAGATCTGGGGCAAAGGACTGGTGTTGATTAAGCATCTTTACAAGAACCAGAAAGACAATCGTCTGGCAAGTTATCTCACAAAAGAGAACTATAAGAAAAAAGGCAAGCGGTGGAGCGGAAGCAGAAACCTGAAGAAGCCAAAAGTAACAATCGAAATTGTGAAAGAAACAAAAAGAAAGGTGAAACTTCGGGCGCCGAAAAATTTTGAAATTGTAGCAGCGCATGAAGATTTCTTTGAGGAAATCGGCTGGGTGAGATATATGAAAGCAGTTAGACGGGGCGGCATGGACTATGGATCGTATGAAGAAGGGAGTGAGGATGATTGCTGACAAAAGAGCAAATGGAACGATATGGGGCTATGGAATCATACATAATCATTCTGATTGATCGTAAGAATTTTGAAATCCAGAGCAGCGGCAGGAAGCGGTGCAAGGAAGCTATGGAAACACAAAGGCAGATTGACCAGTTGATGGAAGAAAAAAGGGAAGTGGAAAAGGAACTGGAAAGGATTCCAAACCTGCGAATCAGAACGGCACTCATTATGAAATACAAGTACAGATACTCATGGAAAGCTATTGCACAGAAAATTGGAATGGGTGACACCGAGGACAGTATTCGGATTGCAGTTGAGCGGTTTTTCAGAAAGGGAGAATGAAAGGATGATGAAAGCATGATGAAAGCATGTCAATATTGCGGCAGGATGCACCAGAGGAATGAAGTCTGTCCAAAAAAGCCGCAAAAAAAATATAAAAAGAAAAGAAATACTAATAGTTTTGAATCAAAATATAATAGTTTTTTATCCAGTTTTGCATGGCAGAAAGCCAGAGAAGATATGAAGGTTAGAGATAAATATTTATGTTCGATATGTTCGGTTAAAGGGAGGTATGATGGAAAAAGGAAATATGATCCGCAGCCGTTAGAAGTGCATCACATTGTACCAGTCAAAGAAGATTGGGATATGCGGTTAAAAAAAGATAACCTTATAACGCTCTGCAGAAAACATCATGAAGACGCCGAAGCAGGTCTGATATCACGGGAGGAACTAATGGAACTGACAAAAAGTATCCCCGGGGGGTAAAAATCTGAAAAAAGGCGTCGCTTTTCCACACGGAACTGTCGCATGCAAACGTAAAAAATTTTTTAGAAATGAGGTGGAAATATGGGACGCCCCGCGAAACCGATCGGCGTAGCGGTGGGAGCAAGGACGAAAGATGAGATTGAAGGACGGGCAGCCGCCGAAGAAAAATTGAAGGGAAATGCACCACCAAGACCGCCGAAAAATTTGAACAAGGAACAGAAAAAAATATTCCGCGAAATCGTGAAGCGGTTGCAGGATGCAGACATCCTTTGCACACTGGACGATTATATTCTAGCAAAGACGGCGGTTGCCATTGATAAACTGCGGGAGATAGATGCAGACATCGAAGCAAAGCCTGAAAAGAAGTATGACACAGATGTTATGAATGCCAGAGCAAAATATACACAGGACTTCTACCGTGGCTGTAACGAATTGGGTTTGTCACCGCAAGCCAGGGCGAAAATGGCAATCAGTTTGAGCAAACAGGAGGAAGATCCTCTGACAAAGCTGTTAGCGGGTGATGGGGATTGATTGAAAAAAACAAAGGGTACAGGTACGCAGTAGAAGTGTTGGATGGAAAAAAACCAGCGCCCATGTATGTCAAAAAACAGCTGAAAGAATTTGTCGAGATCGCAGACGGAAAAAATGAAAAGTACATCATCAACGAAAAGAAATATACACTGTTGCTAAAACTTTTGCGGCTTATCATAATGCCAAAAGGCGCACATAAAGGGAAAACTGTTGAAAAATCCCTAGCTGGTTTCCAGTGGGTATTGATCATAGCTGCCCTTTGCACGGTGTACCAGGAAAATCCGCAGAAGCGGCGGTATCAGACCGTGATTCTGGAAATAGCCAGAAAAAATGGGAAAACATTTCTGGTGGGTTTGATGTTTATTCTGCTGATGATGACGGAAGATAAGTTTGCGAAACTATATAGCGTTGCGCCGGATGGGACGATCAGTCGAGAAATCAAAAGCCAGATTGAAGAAATCATAAAAAGCAGCCCTGCTTTATGTGGGACAAGCAAAGGGAAAGCAAAATTCAAAATATTGCTGAATTACATACTGTGCAATCTGACAGAAATCAAATACACACCGCTGAATACATCCAGAAACCGTATGGACAGTAGGGAGCCGACGGCGTTTGTTGCAGACGAAGTGGGAGCGTTGCCGTCACCATACCCGCTGGAAGCTATGTATTCCGGTCAGTCAAACATTCAGAATCCAATAGGATTTATCATTTCTACAAAATATCCGACCATGTTCAATCCATTTGAGGAACAAGTGGACTACGCAAAGAAGGTATTGGATGGAGTTGTAGAGGATGAAACCGTCCTGGCTTTGTTATTTGAACCGGATGACAAGGACAACTGGATGGAAAACGATGAAATTTTACAACACGCAAATCCTCTGGCATTAGAAGTGCCAAAAATCATGGAGGATTTGAAGGCAAAAAGAAAACGTGCAATCGAAATGAAGTCTGCAAGAGAAAATTTTCTGACGAAACATTGCAACATAATCTATCAGGGCATGGGAACAGATACCTATGTACCAGTGTCAGATGTGCAGAAAGGCAGAGTGCCAAAAATTGATTGGACAGGAAAGCGGCTGTATTTAGGTCTGGATTTGGCTGTATCAGACGATAACTGTGCAGTGGCGATTACAGCCTATGATGAGCAAAACGACATCATAGAAGCGGAGGTTATGGCGTTTTTACCGGAAGGCAAGCTAGAGGAAAAGAGCAGAGCCGAAAAAGTAGACTATCAAAGATTTGTGGAAGAAGAAAAAGCTGTAGCCTGTGGCGATCAGATAGTAGACTATGGCGTCATTGAAAGATATATCATGGACATTGAGGAAAACACAGGCGGAAAAGTAGTGGGTGTTGGTTTTGACAGATACAACGCAATATCCACAGCACAGAAGCTGGAAGCGGAAGGAATGACAGCAGTGGAAATCAGGCAGCATTCCTCTGTACTGCATCCAGCAATAAAGCTGTTAAAAGAACATATTCTGGAAGGAAAATTCAAATACACCGAAAATGAACTGCTGGAAATCAATTTTGAAAATGCCAGAGTGACACTAGACACAAATCTGAACATGTATGTCAATAAAAAGCGGTCTGCCGGAAAAATAGATATGGTGGCAGCGCTGATCGATGCTTGTTTTGTATTGATGCAGAATGAAATTATAGAAGCGCCTATCACATGGGGCGCTATTGAGCTGTAAGGGGGTGAGGAAAAAGCATGGGTTTTTTAGATATTTTCAAAAAAAACAGCAAATCCGCAAATGATGCGGAAATGGAAGAAACACGGATGCTGACGGTGGAATGTCTGGCAGACATTTTGAATGGAAATGAAATGACCGAAGCAAAAGCCATGGAAATTCCAGCAGTGGCAGCGTCTGTGGAGTATATCGGAAATAAAGTCGCACTTGCCCCTGTGTATCTTTACAGCAAAGAAAAAGACGGCATCAGAAAAGTGGAAAATGACAAGCGGGTACACCTGCTGAATGAGGAACCATCAAATCTTTTCGACAGCGTCCTTTTTCGGAAAATGATGGTCAAAGACTATCTGCTGCATGGTGTTTGCTATGCGTACAAGAAAATGGTGGGGAATACCATCACGGAATTGGTATATGTGCCGCCGGAGCAGGTACAGAAAACATGGTCGGACAACGTGCTGGACAGGACAGTACGATATTGGATTCAAGGGAAAGAAATACCAGAGTATCAGCTTGTCCGTATCATGCGCCAAAGTGATGATGGCGTCAATGCGGAAGGGATCCTGCAAACCAATAAATCAGAATTACTGCTTGCTTACACACAAGTGTTATTCGGGAAAAAAATAATGGATCGAAACGGCAGAAAAGCTGGATTCCTGACAGTGGAAAACAAGATAAGCCAAGAAGCGTTTGAAGATCTGAAAAGAAAATGGCCTGATATTTACAACGGACAAAAAGAAGCAACCATGGTGCTGAATGCGGGTGTGCATTTCAATGAAATGTCAAGCAGTGTGCAGGAAATGCAGGTAGTAGAAAACAAAAAGTATGATTCTGAAAAAATCAACAATCTTTTTGGGATTTCACCGGCAATCCTGAATGGTACCGCAACGGATGAGCAGGAAATTAACACGTTTGAAACAGCAGTGCTTCCGATCCTGAAGGCATTGGAAAAGGGATTGAATAAATATTTGCTGCTGGAACGGGAAAAGAAAGACAGATTTTTTCATTTTGATGTAGACACCGCACTGATGGGAACAATGGAAAAGCGGTTCAATGTCTACAAAATAGGCAAAGAGGGTGGCTGGATGCAAATTGATGAAATCAGAGAAAGGGAAAACATGAAGAAACTGGGGCTGAATCATATCACGCTTGGCTTGCAGGATGTATTGTATGACCCAGATACAAAAGAAATTTTTATCCCGAACATGGCAGCCACAATCAAAACAAGTGGGAAAGGGGGTGTGAAAATTGATGAAAGTTGAAGTGAGGGCGCAGGAAATCATCATTTCAGGCTATGTCAATGCCATTTGCCGTGACAGCAGGGTTTTGGAACTGCCGGATGGCACAAAGTATGTGGAGCAGGTAGCGGAAGGTGTGTTTGCTCGGGCTATCAATAACAATCCGGAAATTTTCCTGAAATTGAACCATGACAGGGTGATGGGCAGCACAAAAGACGGAGTGCTTACGCTGAAAGAGGATAACATCGGGCTGTATGCAGTGGCTAAGTTCCAAGACGAAGAAGTCCTGCAGGCGGCAGAAGCGGGGAAAATTACCGGATGGTCCTTTGGATTTAAGTGCATTGAGGATGAATGGACATACACAGACGAATACTACAAGCGCCGTATTTTGAAAGATATTCAGCTAAATGAAGTATCTCTGCTGGTAGGTTTGACACCTGCGTATGCAGGCACGTCCTACGAAATGAGGGGAGAAAAAGTAGAACTGGTAGAAACCAGAAGTTTTGACGGTATGACGGTAGATGCTGAGAAAAAAGAGCCGCCAGCCTTTTTGGGGTTGGAAAACAAACGGAAATGGCTGGACATGGAGAAAGGCAGATATTAGTAATAAAATAGAACAGATGAGCCAAGAAAAGGAGAGATCAGAATGAGCAAAGTAAAAGAGTTGATGGAAAAGAGAAATGATGTTCTGTTAAAAATGACAGCCATCATTGATAAGGCGGAAGAAGAAGTCAGAGCAATGACAGAAACCGAACAGCAGGAATATGATAAGTACAAAACAGAGATGAAAGGTCTGAATGCTACTATTCAGGCAGCGGAAGAAAGAGCAAAACAGGAAGCAGGGAATGCCCCGAAGGGACAGGAAGAAAAGACAGAGGAAGAAGAAATCAGAGCATTTGAGCAGTACTGCAGAGGGAATGTGACCGCGTTGGAGGAAAGGGCCATGAAGCTGGGAAATGACAGCAGCATCATTCCCAGAACCATTGTGGACAGAATCCTCACAAAGGTGAAAGAAACCTGCCCGATTTTTGAATTGACAGACTTATACAATGTCAACGGCGAACTGGTATTGCCCTATTATGATGAAACGGGCAGCGCAATTACAGCGGCATATATCGAAGAATTTACAGAACTGACAGAAAAAACAGGGGAATTGAAGTCTATTACACTGAAAAGCTACATTATTGGGGTATTGGCCAAGATTTCTAAAAAACTGATCAACAACACAGATTTTGATATTGTCGGATTTGTTACAGATCAGATTGTAAAAAACCTGCGTGAAATGATTGAAAAAGAAGTGCTGACAGGAGAATCAGGAAATATCAAAGGCATTTTCCCAAACGCGAAAAACAAAGTGACAGCGCCGGACGCGACAATCACAGGTGATTTGCTGATTGATGTGCAGATGAGCGTGAAAGAGCCTTATCAGGCAAACGCCGTCTGGATCATGGATAGAAGCACATTTAAAGAAATCAGAAAGCTGAAAGACGCAGACGGAAATTATCTGATGATTCCGGATTTCGCCGCAGGCGGCGGATGGATGCTGCTTGGCAAAAAGGTGCATCTGTCTGAAAGTGTTCCAAAACTCGCCCAGAGCACAAAGGTGCTGGTATATGGCGACATGAAGGGATATACGCTGAAGATCGGAAAAAATATCGAAACACAGGTATTGCAGGAAAAATACTCTACACAGTATGCGCTTGGAGTACAAGCGTTTGTGGAAGTGGATGGCGCTATCACAAACGAAGAAGCCATTGCTGTGTTGGAAATGGGTGCAGGTGCGTAAGGAATGAGAGCCTATGAAAGTATCTGAAATTACAGTCAAAGATTGCCTGGAATATTGCAGGGCGGAAGCGGATGCAGAAACCGAAAGGTTTCTGCAGAATGCTTTGACGGCGGCAAAAAGCTATATCAAGAGCAGAAATGCCATTGATGATGCGTATATGGACGAACACGAAGATTTGTCCATTGTCGTATATATTCTGGTCGCTGATATGTACGATAACCGCAGCATGACCGTCACAAATGGCAAGGAAAATCCAACAGCAACCACCATTCTGAAACTGCACGACAAAAATTTTCTGTAAGGAGGGTGCCATGAATAATATATCTGGAAGATTAAACCGAAAAATCGAACTGTGGCAGCACGTACTGACGGAAGAAAAAAACAGCATCGGGCAGAAAAAATGGGAAGAAACAAAAGTGAAAGATGTGTGGGCAGAAGTGAAACCACAAACAGGGAGCCTGTTAAGCGGAAGAGCCGCAGAAAGCACATTGTCCCGCACTACACATAAAATAACGGTCAGATATGACAGCAGCATAACACCGGGGATGTGGTTCATGGCAGGCGGTCAAAGATATGAGATTCTGTATATTTTAGACCCATACCTGACAGGAGAGATTTTGGAAATCTTCTGTGAGGTGGTGATTTAATGAATGGATTCGACTATACCGAATTGGACGAACTAAACAGAGATATTTTGAAACTTGCCAATGAAATAATGCCGCAGGAATCAAAATCATTTATGCGCAAAGAAGGTAGCAAGGTAACAAAGCAAGTAAAAGGCGGTCTGCGGACAGGGTACAAAGTCAGAACAGGAAATCTGGTAAAAATGGTTAAGCGGGGCAAGGCTTACCTGTACCCAGCAGAAAACGCCTACCAGATAAGAGTACACATGGCACCGCATGAAAACGTCGTAGACTATGAACACCGCACACCCGGAGGAAAAGTGGTCAAAGGGAAGCGGATCAAAGATAAGGTCGAAGCCTTTTTTTCAGAAGAATTTGAAGAAGATGTGCTGGATTTTATTAAAGATGTGCTGGATAAGGGGTTGAGTTAATGGCGGATATTGGAACAGCCGTGGCAGGATTCACGGCTATTTTAGAAGCTGAATTTGACATTCCTGTCATTGATAAGGACATCGAAGAAGATTTCCCACGTCCGGCGTTTATCATCCAGACAGAAAATATCACGCATGACCGAATTGGACTATATCCACATGATAATTTTGATTTGGAAATCTACTATTTTTCGCCAAGCAGATACAGCGGATATGCCGATTTGTACGGAATAATGCAGAAAATACAGGAACTGTTGAGCGTGGACAGAGTGACATTTCCAGATGGGTACATGATACCGACAGAGGAACAGGACTACGAACTGGACAGAAAAGACATGACGCTGAAAGTTACTGTCAATGTGGATATGGTGCATCCATATGTCGAACCGGAAGGGGAATTGATGGAAGTACTCAATAACAGAATCAAAGGATATGAAAAGGAGGGATGATAAATGGCACAGACTATGCCCAACATCGAAGTCATTTTCCGAAAAATGGCTGTTTCAGCTATTCAGAGAAGTGAAAGAGGTGTCGTTTGCATCGTGATGAACGATGCGACAGAAGGGGAAAAAACAGTAAATAAATACAGTTTTTCTTCAGAAGTGAAAAAAGAAGAATATACAGCAGAGAACTACAAAGCCATTCTGGGTGCGTTTATTGGACTGCCGAACACCGTATATACAGTGAAGCTGACAGCAGAGAACACATTTGATAATGCGGCGGCACTGCTGAAAAGCATTGATTACAACTGGCTTTGCTATCTCAATGGAACCAGTGGGGAACAGGACAAAGTGGCAGCGTACATCAAAGAAATCAATGCAAAGAATAAACGGAAGAAGCGGAAAGCGGTTGTATATAAGGCAACCACAACGGATGATATGCACGTTGTGAACTTTACAAATGAGGGAATCAAGTTCAAGGAAGAAACGGCAGCATATCCGGTAGCAAGCTATACAGCCAGAATTTGCGGGCTGCTGGCAGGGCTGCCGTTCACACGATCTGCAACATACAGCATTTTCCAAGAACTTGAAAGCGTAACAGAACCAGAAGATCTGGATGCTGCCATTGGAGAAGGGAAATTTATTCTCTGGAACGATGGCGCAGACGTAAGAGCAGGAACGGCAGTCAACAGCCTGAAAACACTGGGAGAGGACGCAACGGAAGACATGCAGAAAATCACAGTGGTGGAAGCAATGGACATGATCCAGGAAGACATCGGCCAGACATTCGCTGACTACTACTGTGGGAAATACAAAAACAGTTATGACAATCAGGTGCTATTTATTTCCGCAGTCAACAGTTATTTCCGACAGCTTGCGGCGGAGAGTGTGCTTGACCCTAATTTTAACAACGTAGCAGGCGTTGACGTTGAAGCCCAGAGAGAGCAGTGGATTTCTACTGGCGCACCAGAAGCGGTAGACTGGACAGAGCAGAAAGTGAAAAACATGACTTTCCGGGATAACGTCAATCTGGCAGGGAATGTGAAGATTCTGGACGCCATGGAAAATCTGACATTCAATATCACACTGGCATAAGGGGGAAGACGTATGGACAAAGTGAATACAAATAACATCATCCGTGGCACTTATGGCAGGGTATGGATGAATGGAGAACTTTTGGCGGAAGCAAAGAGTTTTGAAGGAAAAGCAACCATGAATTTTGAGGAAGTCAATCTGGCAGGCGATCTGGGAACACATCAGCGGTATATGGGGTATGCCGGAGAAGGAACGATGGTTTTGCATAAGGTAGATTCAAAGATTGCAAAAACCATTGCAGAAGGCATCCGCACAGGTATTTTACCTGATATCAAATTTGTGGGAAAACTGGAAGACCCAACAGCATTGGGCGCAGAACGTGTGGAATTTTTGGAAGTGACCATTGATGAACTGATGCTGCTGAAATTTGAAAATAAGGCAATTTTGGAACTGGAAGTGCCGTTCAAATTTGCTGATTTCAACTATATCGACATGATCTGATGGAGGGAAAAAGATATGGGGAAATTAAATCTGGAAGAGCTGGTGGCAAGAGCCACCCAGAGCGAAGCGGATAAGTTTCAAGTAAAGATGCTGACCATTGACCGAGAAGGGAACACCATTCAGGCAATGAAAAAGGACATCCGTACGGTTTCTAAAACGCTGGACATGGAAACAGGTACAACAGAGGACAGATTTCAGGCGGAAATGAAACTGATCTATGACCATTGTCCGATCCTGCATGAGAAGCAGTTACAGGCTGTATATAGCTGTGCAGAACCTATGGATGTTGTGGAGAAGGTTTTTCAAAGCGACATGGGACTGATTGGGAAAGCGGCGGAGGAAATTCTGGATATGTACGGTCTGGCAGAAAAGGAAAATTCTGAAAATCCTGTCGATGATGTAAAAAACTGATACGGGGCGGCGGGGAAGCCGCCCTGTTTCACTACTATATCCAAAAAGGACACAGCCTGCGGGAGCTGGAAAGCCTGACCTTCCTGGAACAGATATTCTACATTGCATCCATGGAAGTGGAAGCGGAAGCATGGGAAGAAGCAGAAGGGAGGTTGAAAGATGGCGTCCACAAAAAAGGTTAATATTCTGCTGAGTTTACAGGATAAATTTTCAAAGCCGCTAGTTGGAACGAAAAGAGAAGTAGAAAAGCTGACAAAGCAAATGAAGATGGGGCAGAACCAGATCAACAAATGGGGGCGTTCCATCAATAACGCGTTTACAGGCGCTGTAAAAAACGCGGCGAAGTTTACAGCGGCTATGGGGGCGGCAGGAGCCGCTATGGGGTTCAAAGAAGCGTTTGACATGGAAACATACAAAGCCCAGTTGGAAACAGCCACAGGTAGCACAGAGAAAGCCGCAGAGCTGATGAAAAGTGCCATTGCCATGGCGAATAAAACGCCGTTTGAAGGTGGTGAACTGGTAGAAGCAACATCCATGCTGGAAGCTATGGGCATGGATAGTAAAAAGTGGCTGACCTATGCCGGCAATATGGCAGGTGCCACAGGGAAGGACATCATGCAGGCAACAGAAGCCATCATTGATGCGCAAGCCGGAGAATGGGAACGCATGAAGGAGTTCGGCATCAAAGGCGTGGACAACATGGATGAACTGGTGCAGATTATGAACCAGCGTTTCGCCGGAGGCATGGAAAAACTGGCAGGTACCACAAGCGGTATCTGGTCAACGGTAACGGGTGTTACCAAAAACAGTCTGGGAAAAATTGTCGGCATTATGGATGATGGCAGTGTGCGGCAGGGAAGCGCACTGGATAAGGTCAAAACAAAGCTGTCAGAACTGGCGGATAAGATGACAGAATGGCAGAATGACGGCACCATTGAGGCGGCGGCAGAAAAAGCGGCAACAGCAGTTGACAAAATCAGCGACGCCTTCCAATGGGCAAAAGATAACGCAAACTGGCTCATACCTGTGCTGGGCGGGCTTGTAGGGGCGCTGGTAGCGTTTAATGTACTGTCAACGGTAGTTGCTCTATGGAAGTCTTATAAAACCGTGGCAACGGCGGTGAAAGCGGCACAGACGGCGCTGAATCTGACCATGACAATGAACCCTATCGGACTGTTGATAGTGGGGATAGGGCTGTTGATAGCTGCAGGTGTAGCACTGGCTATGCATTGGGACGAAGTCAAAGCAGCGGCAGCGTCATTTTGGGAAAATATTAAGTCGGTATTCGGAGGGATCAGAGATGCAGTCGTAGGCGCATTTGATACGGTCAAAACAAAGGCGGGTGAAGCGCTTGACTGGATTGGAAATAAATTAGATGAACTATGGCAAAAAGTCCAAAATATCCCAGTCATTGGTTCATTGGCAAAAGGTGCCGTATCTGGTGCAAGTTGGCTTTGGGATAAAATGACAGCACCGGGAGCTGCACCGCCATCATACGCAACAGGTACATCCTATTTCCGTGGTGGTATCAGCCGCATCAATGAAGGCGGCAGAGGGGAACTGGTACAACTGCCATCCGGAACAAAGGTTTTCCCGCACACCAAAACAAAGCAGATGATGGGAAACAGAGTATATAACATCAATGTCAATGTAAACGGCGGCAGTGATCCAGACGAAACAGGACGCATTATTGCAAAGAGAATCAAAGAAGCGCTGGATGTAGCGTAAGAAAGGGGGAAGAATATGGAAATCGTTTTCAGTATCAACAACAATGCAGAAATTATGGTTATGCCTACAGCACCGGAATTTGAAATTGCGGAAGCACAGGGAAACGACACATTTCAGGGATTGACGGTAAATATCCGCATGATCGGAAATAAAGAATTGCGTACCATGTCCCTTTCCTCGTTCTTCCCTTCCAAACGCTATCCATGGATGTCACCATACGCAGACGTCAACCCGCAAGCCTATATTGATTTTTTCAAATCCATCAAAACACAGCGTATTCCGGCAAGAATCGTTATATCAGATAATAACGACCGGGAAGTGTTGAACATGGCGGTGAGTATCGACAATTTTACATACAAATACCGGAAAAACGGTGATGTGGACTATACGCTGGACATGACGGAATATGTATTTGTGAGAGTTGGTGGCATCAATGGTTAGGATGGTATGGAACCGGACAACAGATATCACGGATTTTTGCGGCAGTATCAGCCTATCGGATAATCTGGACAGCGTGACCATGGAATTGAAGTGGAATATGCCAGTCAATCCACAGGACAGATACCTGTATAACAGTCTGCCGAAATTGGACGTCGGGGATAAAATCGACCTGATTGGAGAAACAAAGACATTGTTTTCTGGAATCATCGTGGAGCGAGGAATTGCCGGAGAAATGACGGCTTATGATTATGGTTTTTATCTCAAAAACAATGATGTTATTTTGCAGGTAAAAACGGATGCGAACACAGCCATTTCAAAGTTATGTGAAAAAGCTGGTATTCCGCTGGGAGCTGTGCCGAAAATGCCGACACAGATCAAGAAGATCTATGCAGAAGAAAGCTGTGCAGAGATTCTGGAAGATATCCTGGAACAAGTGACGGCAGAACAGGGAAAGAACTATTTCTGGCGGGTGAAAGGTGGAAAGCTCAATATTTATGAGTATCCGACAAAAATCACATATGCCTATCATAAATTTGAAACTGGAAATACGCTGGACATCACATACGCTTTGGGCAGCGTTGGCGGCAGTGACAGCATTACAGAACTGCGAAACGCTGTGCAGGTAGTATCGGATGATAACGAAACCATTAAAATTCTTGCAACGGCAGAAGACACCGCCAGCATAGCGAAATTCGGGCGGATGCTGGATGTGGTGAAACAGTCTGGTGATGAGCAAAATCCGCAAACGGTTGCGGAAAACAAATTGCGAGAGAATAACACGGTCAAGAAAACCAGAAATGTGTCCAATATGCTGGGATCGGAAGCCGTAGAAGCAGGTGTGCTGCTGCTGTTTTCCTCTGATAAGCTTGAGGTGACGGGGGTGTATCTGGTGAAAAATGTCACCCATACATTCGGCGCAGGTCACACCATGAGCATGGACATTATGAAAACAGAGGTGGTTTGATGGATGATGAATTTATGCAGCTTGCAAAGAAACTGAAAGCGGGAAACAAAAAAGCAAAGAACGGTCTGACCATGTACTATGCCACCATTCAACAGCAGGAGCCGCTGATCTGCAATGCCAGCGATGGGCAGATAACCTTTGAAGAAGGAGATAATCTGCGAGTGTCGGATGATATCAAGCGGAAGATGCTGCAGGATGAGGACAGACGGGATTATATCGGAAAAACCATAGCTGTATTAGGCGTGCAGGAGTTTTTGACCGTAGCTATTTTGGAATGAAAGGGGGAAGCGCCATGTTTCCCATTGATGAAAGAACCATTGAACAGGCGCAGCAGGCGGCGTCAAAAATGGTGCCTGTGCAGGAAGTTGGGAGAAGTATCAAGTTTGATTATGAAAAAAAGGCTTTTGTGTTTAAAAACGGAAAAGCCGAGGAAGTAACGCAGGAAGAAGCGGTCAAACAGTGGCTGGAATTGATGTGTCGAACACTGCCGGAGCGGCATCCGGTGTATTTTGAAACAGGCTTTGGAATAGAAACAGATAAAATCATCGGGTATAAGGCACTGCCAAAAGGTTTCATATATAGCGAAATCCAGCGACAGATCAGAGAAAATGTGGTGCTTTCCCGATGTATTTCAAATATCATCAATTTTTCGGCGGCAGCGGAAAACGGCAGGCTGAACATCTATTTTACAGCAATTCTTTATACCGGGGAGGGGGTGACAGTAGATGTCAACGTATGATCCACAAGTCATTCTGGAAAAAATGCTGGGGAATATCCCTGATTCCTACGCAAAAACAGTGGGATTTCCCATATACGACCTGACAGCGGCATTTGCCATTGAAGCGGCTGATTTATACCAGATAGCCGATGAGATCGAAGCAAAGCTGGACATCGAAAACCTGTCCGGTGATGAACTGACAAGGCGTGTGTATCAGCTGACAGGCATCAAACGGCGTCCGGCGGTGTTTGCGGTTGGTGAAGTTACCGTAACAGGAAAAGGGCTGGTGCCGCTGGGGAGCCTATTTTCAACGCCGGATAATATCCAATACAAGACAACGCAGGAAGCAAATGTGGTAGACAGTGGAAAGATACCCATTCAGGCGGTGATCGCCGGAGAAAGCGGAAACGTGGGTGCAGGAAGTATCACAAAGATTCCTGTCACAATCGCAGGGATTACGGCAGTAACAAATGAAGCGCATACCAGAAACGGGTATCGGGAAGAAAGCGATGAGGAACTGAAAAAAAGATTTTATGATGAACTGCAAAAGCCCATTGTGAGCGGAAACAAAGCCCACTATGAACTGTGGGCAAAGGAAGTGGCAGGCGTAGGGGAAGCAAAATGTTTTGCGCTGGCGTTTGGAGAAAATACCGTGGAAGTCTGCATCATTGGCAATGACGGGCAGCCAGCGTCTGCCGAACTGATACAGGCAGTGCAGAAATACATTGACCCAGACAGCAACGGCAGAGGAGAAGGGCAGGCCCCAGCAGGGGCATACTGTACCGTTACCACTGCCACGAAAAAAGAATTGAACCTAACAGCTACACTGGTTCTGCTGGAAGGGTATGAACTGGCGGATGTGCAGGAAGCCATCAAACAGGCTATCACAGAAGAACTGAAAGAGAAAGCCTTTCAGGTAGAATACATCAGTTATGCTGCATTGGCGAACATCATTTTTACTACTCAAGGCGTCATTGATTATCAGAATTTGACCATCAATGGCGGTGCAGCAAATATTCCAGTTGGGGAAAGAGAAGTGGCAACATTAGGGACGGTGATGTTCAGTGAATGATGCAGGGAAAAGAATGGTGCAGCATAATAACAAGCTGTACCAAAAAGACGGTTTTGTCAGAGCATTATACAATGCAGCAGGGCTGACAGTGGAAGGCGTGCTGGAACGGCTGGACGAAGCGGAAAAACAGGAGTTTTTTGACACCATGACAGAAACAGGCGTGAAACTCATTGAAGGCTATCTGGGCATCGTACCGCCGAAAGATGCGGATATTGCGGAAAGACGCCAGAACGTACAGTCAAACTGGCTGGCGGCAAAGGGGAAAAAATTCACCATCGAAATGATTCAGGATGTGGCGGAAGCATGGGACAATGGAGCCGTAGATGTGCAGTTTATCGGAGGAAAAATCATCATTTCTTTCACACAGATCTTCGGGGTGCCAAAGTATGTCGAAAGCATCACCGCCACCATTGAAAAAATCAAACCTGCCCATATTGGGTTCGAATTTGTGTATAGAACGCATAGCTGGCGTGACGTGAAAGCCTATACATGGGAATGGGCGCAGGCGAAAACATGGGCAGAGATAAAGGAGGGAAACTGGGGTGAAGTTTACAGAAAATTTTAATTTGAATCTGCCGGATCTGGATGATATGGCAGATGTGGAAAAGCTGAATGAGAATTTCCAAACCATTGATACGACTATGAAATCACTGGAAACAGACCCGGAGCTGGCAGCAAATGTTGTTGATATCAAAAACAAAATCGGCACAGAGAGTGACGCCGACACACAGCCTACATTGTTTGGACGGCTGGCACAGCTGAAAAATGTGCTGTTGGAAAAGCTGGCGGAGATGTTGACGAAGGTAACAGGGATTGATACTAACGTAAAAACAGTATTGAACGGTGTGGGTTATTTAAAATCCATTGATGGAAGAAAATATGCAGCAGTTATGGAGGGAGAACAGCCACCATTGCCTACTTCACTAAAGGGTTCAGAAACTTTTGAAGGTACATACACTGGTGTTACATATGATGATACGTATTTTTATGTAAGTACGAATTCTAATGTTTTTTACAAAGTAAATAGAGAAACACTTGAAGTCACAAAAAAATCTGGTTTAGGTGTTAGAGACTTTTTTGGATGTGACGATTCTTATTTATATGCTATATCCGGGCAACTTTTATATAAGCATAATAAGACCGATTTTTCACAGGTTGCAGCATCCGCTTCCGAGGCGGTACATGCAGGAGGTTATGATGGTACGATTTTAAGAGGTGATTATATATACTCTTGTAATGTAAGAGGTACATCATTTTGTAAGGTCAAAAAAAGCAACTTGCAAACACAAGAAACAGCAGGTCTAGGGGATAGTGGTTCTAGTTTTTTAACAGGTAATTCGAAATATTTAGCTGTAACACCGGCAAATGTATACAGATTGCTTATGAGCAATTTGGACAGCAATAGTATGTTTAAGTCTTCTATGTCCCAATCTGTCATTAATGCACTTTTGAGTGATGAAACACACATATATATATTGGGTCAGTCTAAATTCCAGAAATATGATATGGAAAGCCTTGAGTTAGTTTTAGAGGCAGATGCACCTTTAGTATTGAAAAAATATGATAACTTTGATTGTCAAAATAGTGATTTTCTATTTTTAGTTCCATCTACGGGAGGTAAGATACAAAAAATCAGCAAAGCGACATTCGAGGTTATTGCTCAGTCTGAAGAAAATGTTAGTAGAGTATTTTTTGCGGATAATGAATATATCTATTGTGCCACAAGTGATAACAGGCCCGCAAAAATAGAGATAGCACCAAAATCTAGTACATTTAACATTGCGGGGTTTAAGGAGGTGTAATCGTATGGCATATTTACTTGCTGATGGACGACAGTTCTTAGATAAACAGTTTATTGAAGAAGGTGAACAGTTTATTGAAATCCCGGATTTTATCAATCCTGTGGAAGAAGATGGATTCCTTATATACGTGGTTGGTATTGAAGATGGAAAACCTAAATATGTAAAAGAACCTATCGAGGTTCCAGAACCAGAACTAACTATGGAAGAAAAAATATATGAAGCCGTAAGTAAAAGCCAGGATGAAATCCGGCAGGAAGGGGCAGACATGGTCATGGAGGAACTTTTGAAAAGGGGGCTGATCGTATGAAATCAGGCACAGAATATTTTCTTGACTACTACAAAAAAAGATACCAGAAAGGCGAAATCACAGAGGAGCAACTTTCCCAGATGGTCACTGCTGGAACCATCAGTGAGGATGAAAAACAGTATATCATGTCTTGCGTGGTAAACCGTGAACAGGAATACCTTGGGTATTTGAGAGACTTGGGGGTGGATACGAGTGAAGCTTAAACAGGCAGTAGAAAAAAGGGTGAACGAGATTGCAAGTTTTGAAGAAAAGTCGTCCGATTTCCAGAAATTGATTGACGCACTGCCACCTGGTCAAGTAAAAAACCTTTTGAAAGACCCTGTGTGCGGTAAAATATTGTCAAAATATGGCGTAACTGAATGACGGTGGTGGTTACATGGTTATTTTCGAACAAAACGAACAAATATTTGACAACATTGGTTTGGGGACGTTGGTGTGAAATGAGGTGGTATATATGACTTGGGATATCGTGGCAGGAATCGTCCTTTTAGCCGGATTTATTATAACCGTGATTAAAACCATTATCCCTTTGACAAACGCTGTGGCAAGGCTTACAGAGCAGATTATATTCGTAGGGGATAAAGTGGAGGAAATCAACCAGCAGAAGAAAGAAGAACATAAAAAAATTCACGCCCACAACGAAAAGCAGGATGCAATGTTGCAGAACCATGAACAGCGGCTCCATGATTTGGACGGGAAATGGTTTGAAAGATGAGGTCATAACACATAGGTGTTTTGATAGAAAAGAGTAGATGAGAACAGAAAGGATGAGGAAACATGAAACAGAATGAATTGAAAAGCGGTATCACAAAGGAATGGCTGGAAAGGGCCAAAGGCGTTTCTGCTGCTACCATTGGGCATGAAGTATGGCTGGATACAGAGGGATACTGGCATGAAAAAATGAAGGATGGTACAGAAGTCAAGTATTCCAAAGAGGAAGCCTATGTAAAAATGTATCACAAAGCAAAAGACGATGAGCGTCTGCCGGAATATATGAAAATCAATGGTATGTGGCTGAATATCCATGGTTATTGGGTGGCACCCATGGTGCTTCTGGGTTATACATCCAACAGCACCAGCACCAGTCATGTGATCTGGTCTGAAAGACTGACACATGAGGATGATGCAAGCATTCCAGAAGGAAAGCACGATACATACACAGAAACGCTGATTGTGGGCTATGACAGAAAGCTGAAAGTCCATGTCGTACGAAACAGATTCAATGAAGATGGCACAAGGGATGAAGCACATTGTTGGTCTGAATTTGTGGATATGTAAAGGAGTGAGAATTATGAATAAAGACAGATTCAAAAATCCTTGGTTTTGGGTTGGTGTTATCGGTGTTGTCCTGACAGCCACCGGAATGGATCCTGAAATGTTCACCAGTTGGGGAGCATTGTGTGACGCTGTGCTGGATGTGCTGAAGAATCCTTTTCTGCTTGGTACTGCGGCACTGGCAGTGCTGGGGGTTTTTGTGGAACCGACCACAAAGGGACTGAAAGATAGAAAGGATGATAAATGATGCAGAAATTGTTTATTTCTCAGCCCATGAAGGGCAAAACAGAAGAAGAAATCAAGAGGGAAAGAGAAGATGCGCTGAAATTCGCAAAAGAGGTTCTGCAGGAGGATGTGGAACTCATTGACAGTTATATTGCCGGAGATCCTCCGAAAAATGCAGACATGGCACTTTGGTGTCTGGGACGCTCTTTGGCAATGATGTCCGAAGCGGATATTGTCTGCTTTGCCAAAGGATGGGACGAGGCTAGAGGATGCAAAATTGAGCACGCTTGCGCCGTTGCCTACGGAAAGCCTTACTTTGCGGACTGTGGGGAAGAAATGGAAATTTCCATCCCCGGCGTAGAAACAGAATGAAGGTGAGCGTATGAAAATTGCCATTGATGACGGTCACGGTATGGAAACGGCAGGGAAAAGAACCCCTGCCTTTTCTGACGGTTCTGTGATGCGGGAGAACGAATTTAACCGGGCGGTTGTTTCCTATCTTCATGATGAGCTGATCCGCAACGGTTTTTCTGTGATGCTGACGGCACCGGAGGACACAGATATAAGTCTTGCTACACGAGTGCAGAGAGCCAACGACGCCCACGCTGACTATTTTATCAGTGTCCATGCTAATGCCTTTGGAAGCGGATGGAATGACGCCAGCGGCGTGGAAAGCTGGATTTATTCCAAAAAGGATAAAGATACACTGGATGCGGCGCAGAAAATCCAGTCGGAAGTCATCAAGGAAACTGGACTGAAGGATAGAGGAATCAAAGAATCTGGAAACAGTCTGGGTATTTTGAGAGATACGAAAATGTCTGCGGTTTTGGTGGAATGTGGATTTATGACGAATCCGCAGGAAGCGGCACTGCTGAAAAGCGATGCGTACAGAAAAAAGGTTGCAAAGGCAATCTGCAGGGGCGTGTGCCTGCATTTTGGCGTGAAGTATCAGGAAGAAGGGAATCAGATGGAGAAAATCAAAGTTATCCTACTGGGAAAAGAAGTGGAAATGATGGGCGTCAAAGTCATTGATGAAAATGGAAATGTAACAAACTGCGTCACCATTCGGGACTTTGCAGAACAGACAGGTTACAAAGTATCATTCAAGGGAGCAACACCAATTCTGGAACGGGCGTAACGAAATATTTTCATGTATGAATTAAAATGGTACTTTTTGGGACTTTCTCTCTGTTAGAATAAACATCTAAAACAGAGAGGAGGGAGAGCATGAATAGCTTTATCACATGGATAGGTGGAAAAAAGCAGTTACGAGAAACCATCGTTTCCCGTTTTCCCAAAGAAGGTATCCAGAAATATGTGGAAGTATTCGGTGGAGCTGGATGGGTTCTGTTTCATCGGGAAAAATATGCACCGAAAGAAGTATATAATGATATCAATTCAAATATGGTAAATCTATTTCGCATGATGCAGCATCACCCAGAAGCAGTGGAAAAGGAATTGGAATATGCACTCAATTCCAGAGAAATGTACCAGATGTGCCGGAAGACCATTGATCGAGAAGATTTGACCGAAATTCAACGTGCAGCACGTTTTCTTTTCCTGATCAAAACATCTTATGGTGGGAAGGTATCATCCTTTGGCTGCCAGACACGAGATGTTCTGCAGTTGAAAAATTTGGAAGAAGTAAAGAAGCGTCTGTCCACGGTTTTAATTGAAAACCGTAGTTTTGAGGAGCTAATCAAGAGGCATGACGGAAGCGGTACTTTATTTTATTGTGACCCGCCATACTACGAAACAGAAAAATACTATGATACAGGAGATTTTGTTTTTGATGAAAGTCAGCACATCCTTCTGCGGGACAAGCTGGCGAATATCAAAGGGAAATTTGTGCTTTCCTATAATGATCATCCGTTTATTAGGGAACTGTATCAGGGATTTACCATAGAAGAAGTGGAGCGGAACAATAGCATGGGCATTGTTGCTGGCGGAGAAAAAAGGTACAAAGAATTGATTATCAGAAATTATACGTAAAAGGGGCGGTATGTCCGCCCCTTATTTTTATTGAAAAATCTTTTTAGTATCTCTTGTGATGAATTGAATATCACAGTCTAATATATCGGTGATTTTTAAAACTTCATCGAATGAAAAGCTGTCCCGGTACAATTTATTGCTCATGGATTGTGGTGCAATTTCCAGTTTTTCCGCAAGTTCTTTTACACTCATACTTCTTTCGATCATCAGTTGTTTTATGATTTTTGATGCTGCCATAACAACCCCTCCTTTTTAATAGTATAACATATATGAGTATAAAATGTAAATAAAAAAGAAAAAATAATAAAAAACGTTATGAAATCTCTTGATATTTACTCAAAAATGAGTATAATATAATTATAGAAAGGAGATGAGAACATGAGCAAACAAAAGAAAAGCAGTAAGCAAGAGCGAACGCTAGCAACAATCCTCTTACTTACTGCAATAGCAAACCTCATAGAAGCCCTGATAGAAATTATCAGAAAGCTGATATGAGAACGGGGGAGGGAAACCTCCCCTACCATAAAAATAAAGGAATGTTTGCTCATTGTCAATATATAAAATGACAGAAAGGAGCGGTAGTATGGAAATGTTATATCTAGGTTTTAAGGGATTGAAAGTGGTATTTTGCATAGCGGTTATTGTTTATATAGTAAGAAATTGGAGAAGATAAAAAAGGAATGAACCATAAAGGAAAGCCCCTGTAAAAACAGGGGCAATTCTTTTTATTCTGTGAAAGTTTCTTCTGATTTTCTTTAATTTGATTATCAGAAACTTCTGAAATGCCGGAATTACAGGAAGTATTTTTGTTTCATGTGTGGATAGTCTAGACTGGAAAGAACAGGGCGTAGAAGCGGAAATCAACCAGGTTTTGAATCATAAGCATTTAGGCAATGGCTCTATCCTTTTATTTCATAACGATGCAAAATACACCCCCCAAGCGCTGGATACCATTTTGAAAGGCTTGAAAGAAAAAGGATATGACATTGTACCTGTTTCTGAACTCATACATACTGGAGAATATACGGTGGATCATGAAGGCAGACAGATTCCAAGCGGTGAATGAGTGTTTTGGTGCGTAGTCAGTTTAATATGGAAAGAATGGAAATCCTCCTCTTCGATTTATAGAAAAGGGGGATTTTTTATGGAAAAAATTTGTTTTGTTGGGAAAGTAAAATAGATTTGCACAAAGTAAATTTCGTGGAATTTTCATAAAGAGACTATGATTTTTGGGGTGCCGTTTTCATGAAGTTTGGGGCATTTTAAACAGAATCAGAAAACGAAAAACAGAAAATGGAAGTATTGGAATGGCGTATCATGAAAGAAAAGGCAGACATGACCTGTCTTCATATGGTAAAATAAATAAAAGTATTGCTGTAAAAAGCAGAACAGAGTCAGAGATTTTTGGCACACCGTTTTGAATGAGGAGAGAGTTTTATGGCATTTTTACCTGTAACAAAAAAGGAAATGTTAGAAAGAGGATGGGAAAGACCGGATTTTGTATATATCAGCGGGGACGCCTATGTGGATCATCCTTCTTTTGGTGCGGCAATTATCTGTCGTGTATTGGAAAGCCATGGTTATAAGGTTTGTTTTATTCCGCAGCCCAATTGGAGGACAACGGAAGATTTCACCCGTTTTGGGGAGCCAAGGCTGGGTTTTTTGGTCAGTGCCGGCAATATTGATTCCATGGTAAACCATTACACGGTGGCCAAAAAAAGAAGAAAAAAAGATTCCTATTCTCCTGGCGGAGAAATGGGGCTTCGTCCGGATCGTGCTACCATTGTTTATTGTAATAAACTGCGGGAAGTCTATAAAAAGACCCCCATCATCATTGGAGGAATCGAAGCCAGCCTGCGTCGCTTGAGTCATTATGATTACTGGGATAATAAGGTGCGCCGCTCCATTTTGCTGGACAGTGGTGCAGACCTTTTGCTCTATGGCATGGGAGAACACCAGATTATTGAAATGGCAGATGCTTTGGCCAGCGGGCTGCCTGTGGAAGAATTGACGTTCCTCCGCGGTTCTGTATATAAGACAAAAGATATTTCCAGAGCATATGACTATATCGTTTTGCCGAAGTATAACGAAATCAAACAGGACAAAATGAAGTATGCGGAAAGTTTTTTGATCCAATATCAAAATACAGACGCGGTTATTGGCAAAACATTGATTGAGGAATATGATGAGTGGACTGTGGTGCAGAATCCTCCATCTCCGCCACTGCGGACAAATGAGTTGGATCGTGTGTACGCATTGAATTTTGAGCGTACTTATCATCCTATGTATGAAGAAAAAGGCGGCATTCCTGCCATTGAAGAAGTAAAATTCAGTTTGGTAAGCAATCGCGGCTGTTTTGGGAACTGCAATTTCTGCGCATTGGCATTCCATCAGGGGCGCGTAGTTACAGCGAGAAGCCACCAGTCTTTGGTGACAGAAGCGGAGAAGATTACCCATGACCAAGGATTCAAAGGATATATTCATGACGTAGGCGGGCCGACAGCAAACTTCCGCCAGCCGGCGTGCAAAAAACAGTTAGAGCATGGCGCTTGTCGGAACAAACAGTGCTTGTGGCCTACAAAATGCGAAAATTTGGATGTAGACCATCGGGATTATGTGAAATTGCTTCGGAAGATCCGCGAAATTCCAAAGGTGAAAAAAGTTTTCATTCGTTCCGGGATTCGGTATGACTATCTGATTTACGATAAAGATGAAACATTTTTCAAGGAGCTTTGCAAATATCATATCAGTGGACAGTTAAAGGTAGCACCGGAACATGTTTCTGATAAAGTTTTGGCGAAAATGGGCAAACCCGGCGGCGACGTATACCAGAGATTCGTCAAGAGATATAAGGAGATCAATGAGCGATTGGGTATGGATCAGTATCTGGTGCCATATCTGATGAGCAGTCATCCAGGAAGCGACCTCCATGCTGCCATAGAGTTGGCGGAATACCTGCGGGACATCCATCATATGCCGGAACAGGTACAGGATTTTTATCCTACACCGGGGACGCTTTCCACAGCAATGTACTATACGGGCATTGACCCCCGCACAAAAGAAAAGGTATATGTGCCCAAAACACCCCATGAAAAAGCCATGCAAAGAGCGCTGATGCAGTATCGTCTGCCACAGAATTATGATCTGGTTTATGAAGCTTTGAAATTGGCCCATCGTGAGGATCTCATCGGTTTTGGCCCACAGTGCCTGATTCGCCCCAGACAGATTGCTCAGAAACAAAACGCGAAAAAAGCCGCAGCAGGCAAGTCCAGTGGAAAACCCATGGGAAGAACAGGTGGAAAACAGGCGCCAGCCAAAAAGAAAACCATTCGGAATGTCCATAAGAAAAAATAAAAGTCCTTGCAGTCTGCAATGCAGGCAAGAAACAGAAACAAATTTATTGGAATTTGTTTTGTTTGGCATAAGAAAATGAAATGAAAAAAATCCCCTTCCAATCAAGCAGGAAGGGGATTTCTTTTTATGTCAGTGGCAGCGGAATTTCCGCTGGTTCTGTTGGCTGGACTTTGCCGTCATAGATGGCCACAATAGAGAAATTCATGAGTTTTCCGTCATTTGTCATGGCAAAGATATCTCCGCACTCGCCGTCGATCCATGCGACGTTGTCAAGGATTTTTCTGCGATCGATTTCATAGGGAGAATCAAACCCGTCATTGATTTGAACGACATCATTATAGCCGCAGATAGACAGACTGCCATCTGTGCCGAAGGAAAAGACCGTATTGTCAATGATTTGTATGTGGTCAATATTCTCTTGTAAAAGGACAGGCGGCGTAAGTTCTGGCTGATCGTTGGAAAAAGAAGAATTGTTGAATCCGCTGCCCCAAAGGGTGTTGTCCTGTTTCACAAAATACAGTGTTGCATAAACGGAGCTATAATCTTTGACATCGTCTGTAATTTTTACGGGAAGAAGTACAGGTTCTGTATTTCCGGTGCAAAGCTGTCCATATAGGTTATAGCCCCAGCCCCATAAACTGCCGTCTTTTTTGATTGCGAAAGAAAGATTTGTATGCATTTGTACATTTGTTTCAATTTCTGCTACATCATCCAAGATTTTTACGGGAGATAGCACAGATTCGGTGGTACCATTTCCTAGATTACCCTCGTCATTGTATCCCCATGCCCAAAGACTGTCATCCTCCCGCAGAGCAAAGGCGTTGGTATATGTATCGAAAGCACCATTGCTAGGGCAAGCGGTGCAGGTAAATGTTTTCACATGATCCAGAACTTTGGTGGGGATTGATACCGTTTCCGTTGTGCCATTTCCCACAGCGCCGTATTGGTTGTATCCCCATGCCCATAAAGTCCCGTCTGTTTTCAGTGCGTACATGGTAGGCTCGCCGCGGTCATGGCTGCGATAGAATTTCGCCACACGATCAGCAATGATCGTTGGCGATGAACTTTTGATGTATGATTCTCCCTGACCTAATTCTCCATACTTGCATTCACCCCAAGACCACAAATAACCATCCTGATCTATGGCAAAATTGGTACTGCTATCTAAATCTGTATGTACGGCTTGTTTCACTATACACCTTGGTGTTTTCATTTCCTCTTTCGTCAGAGCAACCATTCCTGAAATATATCTGGTTTGCATATCCCAGACATATAAGTCCCCATTGGCGGTGATGGCATGTTCCATATTTGGTACCGCTACATCATCCAGCAGTTTCTTCTTAGGGATAGAAGGATCCATGTCCGTAGGCAGTTCCCAAAGGGAATTGTCTGTATCCAATACATAAAATAAATCGTTATACATACCGGTGGGAACAACTTCCTTGATATTTTTCATGATGCGTTCTGGTTCCGTCGGCGGTAGAAAGGCGTCGTAAATATAAGGAGTTTCTGGATAAACAGAGTCCCATGCCCAAAGATTGTTGTTGGTATCAATATAAAAATTTGTTCTTTTGTTGGCTGCAGCCTTTTCTGCCCCATGAAAATAGAATCGGCTTTGATCTGTTTTTGCTGCGACAGATGTATCCGTGTTGATACAGGCACAAAATGCTGATGCACAAAGGAATGTTAATGCCGTCAGACTGGAATAGATTCGAATTCTTTTTTTCTTCATGGAAATGCCCCCCTTATTCCTTGTGTAAATGATGCTGGAACAATTGATTTGACGAAACGAATTGTCTGACATATCAACTTTTTATTCAACATAGCACAACTTGTTTTGGGTGTATATAAAGTTAAGAAAAATGCAAGAAATTTTCTGGATTTACAGTATTTTCAGCATTGTTTTTTCGATGTTCCGGAGCGGTTTTTTCCTTATCTTAGAAAAAGTTTGAAGATATTCTTAACAATTTTCATTTTTGTTTTTTCTGTGTCTGGAAGATGGTAAAATGCAGATAGGGCATTTATGAAAACGCAGGAAAAAGCAAAGGATGTGCGACAATGAATTGGAAAAAACTTCTGTTTACAACCCTTGCGCTGGGGTTATTTAGCGCAACAACGGTTTATGGTGAACAAGTCAAGATGGACTTGTTTTATAACGGCAAGCACCATGCCTATGCGGCAAAGGAAGTCAAAATCAGTATTGATGGAAAAGCGATGGTTCCAAAGGACATGCCTGCGGTCATTATTGACGGCAGAACCATGCTTCCCATGCGGCAGATTGCCCAGGAGCTGGGATGTGAAGTCACTTGGAACGAAGCGGCAAAACAGATTTATGTCATGCGGGGAAGTGACATCATTGTTTTTACCGTAGACAGCAAAGCGGGATATGAAAATGGGAAGGAATTTACCATGGATGTTCCGGCGACCATCGTCAATGATAGAACCATGCTGCCTGTGCGTGCATTGGCAGATGCTTTGCATTTGAACATCAAATGGGATGACCCCAACAGAACGGTTATCATCAACAGCGACGATACGGATGCGAAAGAAGAACCAACAAAACCGGAAAGCGGACAGACAACGGCAGGCACATTGACGGGTATCCAGACACCATCTGCAAAAGATGCAGACCAGACATTTACCATTCAAGCCGATGGGCCAATGGGACGGTATGAAAAAACTTTTGTGGATGACCAGAAGATCGTTTTGGATTTTTATGGCGCAAAAAGCAGCCTTCCCGGTGAAATCAAAAAAACAAACAGCGATATCGTCACAGGAATTCGCACAGCAACCCATGAAAATAATGGCGATTCCTTTACGCGTGTGGTATTTGACCTGAGTGGGAAAAAGGACTATGAAGTAAAACAGAGTGCAGACAAGAAAAATATCACCATTTCTTTCGGCAAAACAACGGTGGATAAGATTTCCGCTGTCCACAGCCAGAATAAAGACATCATCACCATCGGAGGGACAGGCTCTTTTGGAGCCAGCGTTGCCATGACGGCTGACCCTCAGAAGATTGTTGTGACCATCCCCAATTGCCAGTCCAATTTGAAGGACAAAATCAATACGGATGAACTTCAGTATGTTTTGGATGGAAAAGTGGATACATCCAAGGGGAATACAGTGGAAATGGTATTTCGTGTAGACGATTTGGTGCAGTACAGCTATCGGGAAGAAAACCAGAACCTGATTCTGGAAATCTATCCGACGACTTTGAAAAACATGCGTTACGATAAAAATGCCAATGTGCTTTATCTGGACAAAAAAGATAAAATAGATACGGGAAGCGTCAAGTTTGAAGATCACTATCTGGATGGATATTTTGATGTGACATTGCCAGGAGATTATGAAAAACTTTACGGTTATGGCACATATGACGTGAAAGGAACTGTGGTGGAAAATATCGAAGTGTCCACAAAAGGCGGCAGCACCACATTCCGTTTCAAGCAGAACTGCATCAGCGCATATGAAGTGACTGATGAAGGGGACAGCTATGCCATCCGTGTGAAAAATCCCAAAGAAGTCTATGACAAAGTCTTGCTGTTGGATGCGGGACATGGCGGAAAAGACCCAGGTACCAGCGGAAATGGTATGCAGGAAAAGAATCTGACCTTGACAATTGCCCAGAAGATCGAGCAGGAATTACGAGGCAGCGGCATCAAGGTTTATATGACCAGAGATAGGGACGTTTACCCGGAAAACAGCACGAGAGCGAAAATAGCAAATGACATTGCCGATTTGATGGTTTCCATTCATATCAATTCCGGCCCGGAAACAGCCAACGGTACAGAAACACTGTATCAGGTTCATGCCAATGACAGCAGTTCCAGGTTAACCAGCAAACAGCTGGCAGAAATCTTGCAGGCGAGCATGATTTCCAGCACTGGCAATACGAACCGTGGTGTAAAACTGCGGACAGATTTGTTGATATTGAATCGTACCACAGTTCCGTCAGCCATTGTGGAAGTGGTTTTCATTACCAATACAGGGGATGCTTTGAAGATTTCCAATCCTGCTTATCAGGATCAGGTGGCACAGGCAATTGCAGACGGTATTCAGGAAGCGGCAAGGAAATTTCCTCTGCGGTAAAACTACATAAATTGAGCGAAAAGAAAACACCTCACGATTTCCTTTCATTGGGGAACTTGAGGTGTTTTCTTCTTTGTCAGCTATCCATTTTCTGATACCGCCATAATGCCAAAGCCATATAAAAGTCATAGGCGGCAGGCATCAGCGTAAAGTTGGTATTGGTTAGCTGCCGGACTTTGTTTAGGCGGTATGTGACGGTATTTCGATGGAGGAAAAGGGTCTGGGCAGTGAGATTCAGTTTGCTGTCACAGTCGATCATATAGACCCCTAATGTGGTCAGCAGGTCGTCACTGTCCTGCTTCAGTATTTCAGTCAGATTGGAAAGATATTTGGTACGTTTGTTTTCCGTTTCCGCCAGTGCGATGATTTCCTGAGAGAGCATGATGTCATGGGTATCCCAGTTTCTGCGGTTTTGGAAGATTTTGTATAAGGCTGGCAGGCTTTTGCGGAAATCCATATAGGTTCTTTTCAAAGCGGCAATGTCTTTGCTGCCTTCATTCATAAAGAATGTGGCTTTGGGATCGAATTTATCTGTATAACGCCACAATTCCTCAAAAAGCGCAGCATCCATGCTGTTTGTCAGGTCAAAAGCCGAAAGAATGACAATCTGGTTATCAATGATATCTTCCAGAAAGTACTTTTTGTAATCATAGAAAAATGCCAGCAGGTGTGCCTTCAGTTTCTGGATATCGCCGCCGCCGGGAGAAACGATGATAAGGTTGGCAATGCGGGAAAAGGAGATGCCTGCCGCATTGAGATAACGGTTTGCGGCACCGGTTTCTGTTTTGAAGATCAGAGAAAGCAGTGTTTCCGGCGATGATAAATCCAGAGAGTATCCCCAGAGGGTAGAGAAAAAGAGAGTACAGTTACACATGTTGTGCAGGATATTTTCGTCCAAAACCGTGTTGTGACAGGAAGCATACATTGTCATGCGGATGTTGGAGGCGTAAGAAAAGTCCATTTTGTAGATATGTACCGTTTTGTCCTGTACCATCAACGTTTTCTCCCAATAGCCTGTGGGCGCATTATGAAATTGCTCATAAAAAAAGTCAGAATCGCCGCTGATATAGGTGGGGCGATATTGTGACTGGAAATAAAGTTGTGAAGCGCCAGTCAGCAGCAGATTGCATTTATAATGGTTGGAAATGATGTTCAGCAGGTTTTCCATGGTGCGGACTTCAAAGGGCAGCTGTTCCAGCCGTTTTTTGGTGGTGTCGATAAAGTCCTGAGAGGCGTTTTGGTCTTGTATGATGGCAGTCATCACATCGGTGATGATGTCGCTGTATTTGATGGAATAATTTTCGGAACGCAGCTCAATGAGAGGCAGTTCCAGCTTATCCGCCAGATTGATGACTTTTTCATCAATTTCCGGTATAACGGCACCCACGTAAAATAATACCAGTGCGATGGCACCGGTGTCCGCCAGTTCTTTCAAGGCTTCACACTGCTTTTCCACATCGTCTTTGATGGCATAGAAAGCGGAAATAATCAATTCGTTTGGTGTGAATACATCAAAGTCGGAAAGGGAGAAAAACTCCATGACGGAAACGGAGGATACGATTTTATCCAGTCCGTTTTTGCCTGCCACAACATTTCCAAAACTGAAAGAGGGCAGGTTCAGACAATCTCGAATGGTAATACTCATAAAAAATACTCCTTGCACAAAAATCTTGTGTTATTATACTATATAACAGCAAGAGGAACAACCTTTTTTGTGCATGTGCATAAAGAATATATGTCGTTTTTTCCTGCGTGCACAAAGTCAAATGAATGAGAACATGATAACATATAGAAAAACAAAGAAAGGAATTAGACAAAAGAGGGCTATGGAAAAAGAAAAAATAACAAAAGACAAATTAACAAAAGAAAATAAAAAAGAGACCACAGCATTGCAGGCGATTTCCGCTGACGAAAGAAAAGACTGGATTTCCCTGGCATTTGTACAGGCAGGTATCTGTGTCTGCGTACCAGCGTTTTTGCTGGGTGCAATGTTGGCAGAGGCTATGCCAATCTGGCCAGCCATCATTTCCGGCTCTTTGGGCTATTTGGTGGTTGTCATCGGTATGGTTATCACAGGTATGATGGGCTGTGACCTTGGCGTTCCTTCCTGCACAGCATGTGAAGCCGGTTTCGGGAAAAAAGGTGCAAGATTTATTGTCAGCATCATTTTTGCCGTGAATTTGATTGGCTGGTTTGGTATCCAAAATGGTGTCTGTGGGGAAGCTTTTACCAATGGTTTGCAGGCAATGACAGGGATTCACGTTCCCGTTGTGGTATCCAATACCGTTTGGGGTCTCATTATGCTGTTAACAGCTGTTTTCGGTATGACAGCACTGGAAAAATTGGACAAGATTTCCATTCCACTGTTGATGATTATTATGCTTTTTGGTTTGTATCTGGCATTCAAGATTTACGGCAGACAGGGTCTGGAAACAGAAACTGTGCAGACCATGAGTTTTATGGGCGGTGTAGCATTGTCCTTTAACTTTACAGCAGTGGGAACCATTAACGCAGCGGACTATACCAGATTCCAGAAAAGCAGAAAAGATACAGTGAAATCTGTATTCTACGGTGTATTCCCTATGGGTGTTATTACACTGATTATGGGTATCCTGCTGACAAAGATTTCCGGGGAATATGACATCAGCATGGTATTGATTGACGTTGGACTGCCTCTCTTCGGCATTGCAGCTATGATTATTTCCACCTGGACAACCAACTCCACCAATGCTTACAGCGGAGGACTGAACATCGTTATGGCGTTCAATCTGAAAGATAATAAAAGACGGGAAGCTACCCTTATTGCTGGTATTCTGGGGATCGTACTGTGTAACATTGGTGTACTGTCCCATATTGAAGGGGTGCTGAGCCTGCTTTCTTATGTGGTTTGCCCCATTGGCGGCGTCATCATTGCCGATTACTGGATTGTAGGCAAGGGCAAAAAACAGAATTTCAGACCTGTGGATGGCGTGAATTGGTGCGGTGTAATTTCCTGGTTCATTGGCGCACTTTGTGCATATTTCCTTGTGAAAGTTGAATTCTCCGGTATTATCATCGGCGGAATCGTTTATCTCATTTTAGAAAAATTCATGCCTTCCACTTCAAGAGACGGCATTTGTGAACAGTAAAAAAAGAAAGGATGTAGTAACATGAGAGAATTGAAAAAACAGGATATGATAGATATTTTGTACGGCTGTGCCGTACTGGGCACTGGCGGCGGCGGCCCGCTGGAAGAAGGTCTGGCAATGATGCAGAAGCATTTTGACAATGACGAAGTGCTTCAGCTCATCAGTCTGGATGAACTGCCCGATGATGAATATGTGGTAACACCTTATGGCTGCGGCGCACCTTCTGCAACAGGTTTGAACCCCAAATTCAAAGATTTGGAAGTTTCCGAAGTGGTTCCCTCTGTTCTGGCAATGGAAGCCCTGGAAGAAGCATTGGGCAAAAAAATCTATGCCGTAGGTTCCACAGAACTGGGCGGCGCAAACACAGCGGAAGCTCTTCATGCGGCGCTGGAAAAAGGCGTGCCTCTGCTGGATGCTGACCCTGCCGGCAGATCTGTGCCTGAATTGCAGCATTCTACATATTATGTGAAAGGCGTACCCATTTATCCTATGGGTGTAGCTACTCGTTTCGGTGAAAAGATCGTTATCCAGAACGTACAGAATGACCTGAGAGCGGAAGATATCGTCAGAGCCATTGCTGTTGCCAGCGACAACATGGTTGGTGTCGCAGACCATGCGAACGTGGGCAAAGTCATCAAAGAATCTCTGATTCCCGATATGATCACTTACGCACAGGAAATCGGTCAGATCCTGAGAGAAACAAAAGAAAAAGGCGCAGATGTGGCACAGGCCATTGCTGATGCAAAAGAAGGTAAAATCCTGTTCAAAGGTGCAGTCACAGATTTCCCTTGGGAAACAAGAGATGGTTTTAACTTTGGTGAAATCCATCTGGCAGGTGAAGGAGAATACGCTGGTGAACAGTATAAAATCTGGCTGAAGAATGAAAATATCATTTCTTACCGCAATGGTGAAGTGGATGTGGTTGCACCTGATCTGATCTGCATGATCGGCGAAGATGGCAATCCTCTCACATCTCCCAATTTCGGTATTGGTCAGAAAATGACAGTTCTTGCACTGCCTTCTCCTGAAATCTGGACAACACCAGAAGGTCTGGCATGCTTCGGCCCCAAACATTTCGGTCTGGATGTGGAATACAAACCTTTCAAAAAATAATTAGAAAAGAAAAAGGCTTTCTGTTTATCAGAAGGCCTTTTTTAGTGCTTTTTTAGATGATTTTAGCAAGTATTCCTATTTGCCAGAAGCAACATCATTTTTCTGTAAATTCGATATCGATTACATCATCAGAGAAAAGTTTTTTGTTGTCCATTAGATTGGCAATCCGACTTTCTTTTTCAAGAATAAACCTTTTCTGATAGAACAAATCAGCGAATGTAAGCACTTGTTTCATCTGTGCAGTATCCATCAATGCGCCCACCACTGCAGAAGCGATTGGAACGGCTTTTCCAATATTTTTTAACGTCAGTTTTCGTCCGATTTGCTCAAAGGTTTCTTTAAAGACGCTGTTTTCCAATCCTTTTTGACCTGCATTTTGCAGTGCTTTTTGGGCGGATTTGTTTGCCAATGCTCTTATTTGTGCCAACAATAATGGAATTCCACCTTTTTCTATCATATGAGTCCATGTTTTTTTTCGCTGTTTGCTTTATGGCTGTGGCTTGGCTCATTAACATGATTTTGGCAATGATGTTTGTCATTTCGTTGTTGGCATCACTTGTTTTGGGGCTTAACGCGTTGGTGAATACCTCGCTCGCGATGACCATTTCAGCACTGTCATTTTTCACATCATACCCATAAAACATGGCAATGGACTGTACTGCACGGAAATATAGGAAAGTGCTCAGTGCAATGTTAAGGGGAAGTCCTGCAAATCCTAAGGCACCTGTTCCGCCGCCTTCTAGTGTAGCGGCAAGGATATCCTGATTTTTATATGCATTAACGGATTTTGCTACGTCATAGCTTCGCAAGAAACAGATTTCGTTTAATTGACAGATTTCAAAATCAGTATTTTGATTGACTTTTTTGATGATCTGTTTTTCGCTGATGAGATACTTGACAGCATGTTCTTCAAGAGTATGAAATCCACTGCCTAATAAAGTCATTATTTGAGAATATAATTCCTGTTCAGATATGGTAAGACCAATATCTTTTCCCATTTTTTTCATTTTTTCCGGTATCAGCTGACTGGCTTTTGTTCCTATTTTGGCAATTTTGCTCGGCTCTATCAGTTGAAGGTATTTCTTCGTCAGTACATCCAGTGCTTCTGCTTCTTTTCCATCAATGATAGGGGTAGGCAGATCATAGTTTCTGTTCATAGTGTAGCCTCCTTTGCTTTGTATTCTATCATAGGGCTTGTAAATTCTGCGAGACTGATAGGATCATTGTGACAGAAATGTCCGCAGGGTTTCCAGAAATTTTTGTGAAGCCTTTGTAAATGTCTGATATTTTTTCCAGATCAGCTGCATTTGCGGCGAAACCTGCACGGAAAGAGGGCGGAAACAAAGAGGACTGTCCTCGCTAATGTGAATGATATTGTCAAAACAGATGGCGTATCCCATGCCTTCTTCCACCATGATGGAGCCATTGAACAGCAGGTTATAAGTGCCAGCAATGGTGAGATTTTTGGCATCATTTCCGAAGATATGCGCCAGATGATCGTCCCGGAGCATCTGTCTGGAAGTGATGAGGGGATAGGGCAGAAGATCTTGTGGGGCGATGACTGCTTTTTGGGCAAGAGGTGCATCTTTGGGCATCAGTACGCCGAAAGCGTCCACTGCGGGAAGGGGGAGAAAATCATAGCGGGATGTATCGATTTCCCCGAATATCAGGGCAAAGTCAATGAGCCCATGATCCAGTTCTTCCAGAACGGTAGTCTTGTCGCCGCTGACAACGTGGAAATGTACCAACGGGTATTGTTTTTGCAGGGAATGGGCGGCTTGAATCAAAGGGCGGATGCCTTCTGTTTCCCCGGCACCTATGTGGATGTTGCCCGCAATGATTTCTGTGGAACAGGCGATTTCCTCCTGCGCTTTTTCCAGCAGCTCCATAACTTCCTGGGCACGTTTCCGCAGGATCATCCCTTCTTTTGTGAGAGTGATTTTTCGATTGCCTCGCAGGAATAATGTTTTTCCCAATTCTTCTTCCATTTCTTTCAGCTGTCTTGAAAGTGTAGGCTGGGACAAATGGAGCGCTTGAGCGGCGGCAGAAATGCTCTGTTCTCTGGCAACGGTGAGAAAATATTGCAGTACACGAAGTTCCATGGGCAAGACCTCCTTTTTTTACTTGGAATTATAACATGTTTTACTATGCCTGAAAGCATAATAACATATTTGATATAAGTATTTGTTCTTTGAACTGGAAGCAGATATAATGATGCTAAAGAAGTGCAGGCTGCAAAAAGTACGATGAATGGGGGAAAAGCTATGAAAAGAAAGCGAACCATAAAAGTATTTTGTTTTACGGCTATTTTGATGTGTGCCCTTGTGCCTAGTCTATGGATTTCCATGAATATTCCAGATGAAAGGACAACGGCAGAAGTGCAGGAACAAACGGTTTTGGAGGAGGAAGTGCAGATGGAAAAGATGCAGATTGTGATTGGACAGAAAACTTATAACGTTTCCCTTTATGAGAATGAAACGACAAAATCTCTGAAAAATCTGTTGCCCATGACGGTTTCTATGGAAGAACTCAACGGCAATGAAAAATATACTTATCTTTCTCAATCCCTGCTCACAGCGCGGGTGTATCCGGGACAGATTCACACAGGCGATCTGATGCTTTATGGTTCAGACTGTTTGGTGCTGTTTTATGAAGATTTTGCCACAAGCTATGGCTATACGCCTTTGGGCAAGGTGGATGACCCTGCCGGTTTAGTGGAAGCCGTAGGCAGTGGGGCAGTGGAAGTAACTTTTCAGATGGGAGTGGAATAAGCAATGAATATTTTGGTATTGAACGGCAGCCCGCGGAAACACGGGAATACGGCCTTTATGATTGAAGCCTTTTTGGATGGGACAAAACAGCAGGGCCATCATGTGGATGTGATTTCTGTTTGCGAAAAGAACATCAATGGCTGTTTGGCTTGTGAATACTGTCATACAAAAGGAAATGGTGCCTGCATCCAGCAGGATGACATGCAGGAAATTTATCCTTTATTGCAGGAAGCGGAAATGGTTGTATTGGCGTCCCCAGTGTATTATCATGGATTTAGTGGACAGTTACAGTGTGCCATCAATCGGATTTATGCGCTGGATAAACCCAAGAAATTGAGAAAAGCCGCATTGTTCCTGTCTTCCGGAAGCGACAGCGTATACGACGGCGCCATTTATGCTTACGAAAATTCCTTTATTCAGTATTTGGGACTGGAAAACATGGGGATTTTTAAAGCCTATGACCTGCAAAATCAGTCTGAAGCCCTGCGGAAAGAACTCTTTGCTTTCGGCAGCTCTCTGGAAAATATGCCTTTGTCACTGGAAGCATTTCTGGCAGTTATGGACAGTGGCAAAGAAGTCGTGGCTGGTTCCGACGTGCATCAATGCATGCATGTGCTGGCACAGGAAGCCTTGAAGATCACAGCAAAGCTCAACAATGCTTACCATACGCCGGAAGAAATCACAGAATTGTTCTGTAAATTGACAGGAAAAACTGTTGGGGAGAATTTTGCAGTCTTTCCGCCTTTCTATACAGACTGCGGGAAGAATCTGACCATTGGGAAAAACGTATTTTTCAACAGCGGATGTAGAATGCAGGATCAGGGCGGCATCACCATCGGCGATGGTACCCTGTTAGGACATAACGTGGTTCTGGCAACACTGAACCATGACAAAAATCCAGAAAAAAGAGGCAATATGCATCCTGCTGCTATCCATATCGGAAAAAATGTGCGGATCGGTGCCAACGCAACCGTTTTGCCAGGAGTGACCATTGGTGATGGTGCCATTGTAGCGGCAGGCGCAGTGGTTTCCAAAGATGTGGCGGCAAATACCATTGTAGGCGGTGTGCCTGCAAAAGTTATCGGAAATGTAGAGAAATAAGGAGGGACAGAAAGATGTTAGGAAATTTCTATTATGCTAATCCAACAAAGCTGTATTTTGGGGAAGATGCTTTGCAGAATCTGGAAGCGGAATTGCAGAAATACGGCGATACCGTACAGCTGATCTATGGCGGCGGTTCCATCAAAAAAAGCGGACTCTATGACCAGATCATTGAAATCCTCATTGCATGCGGAAAAACCATTGTGGAAGACGGCGGCGTCATACCCAATCCCACAATTGAAAAAGTATACGACGGCTGTCAAAAAGCAAAAGAAAATGACGTAGACCTGCTTCTGGCTGTGGGCGGCGGTTCTGTTTGCGACTACGCAAAAGCTGTTTCCGTTTCCACATGGTGTGAAGAAGATCCTTGGGATAAGTATTATCTGCGGATGGAAGATGTGGATAACCGCATCATTCCTGTGGGATGTGTGCTGACAATGGTGGGAACTGGTTCTGAAATGAACGGCGGTTCTGTTATCACCAACCATGAGCAGAAATTGAAAATCGGTCATGTTTTTGGAGAAAATGTATTTCCCAAGTTTTCTATCATGAATCCAAAACTGACTTATACATTGCCCAAACGTCAGATGGTGTCCGGCATTTACGATATCATGAACCATATCACAGAACAGTATTTCTCCGGCGATGACGACAACACCACCGATTATATTGCCGAAGGTCTGATGCGGTCTTTGATTTACAGCAGCCGCATTGCAGTCAAAGATCCGGAAAACTATGAAGCCCGCAGCAATATCATGTGGACAGCAACTTGGGCGTTGAATACACTGCTGGATAAGGGCAAAACCACCGACTGGATGGTGCATATGATTGGACAGTCCATTGGCGCTTATACAGATGCGACCCATGGCATGACATTGTCCGCTGTTTCCATTCCTTATTATCGTGCTATCTGCCCTTATGGTTTGCAGAAATTCAAACGTTTTGCCATGAACGTATGGAATGTGAATCCAGAAGGCAAAACTGATGAAGCAATCGCTGATGAAGGTCTGAAAGCTATGGAAAGCTGGATGAAGGAACTGGGTCTGGTCATGAACATCCGTGAACTGGGGGTTACAGAAGACATGCTGCCCGGCATTGTCAAAGGTACTTTTATTCTGGATGGCGGTTATAAAGTGCTGACAGAAGATGAAATCATGGAAATTCTGAAAGAAAGCATGTAAAGTATTTTCAATCATAACAAAAACCCCTTTGCCAAGAAATCGGAAAGGGGCTTCAGGGTGTCGAAAAAGTCGACACCCTGTCGTCAAAGTCTCATTTCATTCAAGACTTTGACGAGTAGACAGAAGTATAAAGCCAAAGTTCCATCGGCTAAAAGCCTTGAAATTTTGGCTTTTCCTCATCAGAAGTGAATTCCGACTGCGGATTCCAGTTGGGGAATCTCACACCGCAAGAGATGCGGACAGCCATTTATGGCTGGCATTTGCAAAGCAAATGTGTTGACCCCTTTGTTCCCCAAGCCCTTCCGCGTCCTTGAAAAAATTTAGTTTTTCAAGGGAGTAAAGAATTTCTATTAAAGCTGAACCGTTGTCCAGTCTTCGCAGTTCCAGACTTCTGTCACTACGTCCTGATAAAATTCCGGTTCGTGGCAGATCAGCAGAATACTGCCTTTGTATGCTTTGAGAGCACGTTTCAGTTCTTCTTTTGCGTCCACGTCTAAGTGGTTGGTAGGTTCGTCCAGCAGCAATACGTTTGTTTCGTTGTTGATGAGTTTGCACAGACGGACTTTTGCCTGTTCGCCGCCGCTGAGGACTTTCACCATGCTTTCAATGTGCTTGGTGGTCAAGCCGCATTTTGCCAGCGCGGAACGTACTTCATACTGGGTGTAGGAGGGGAATTCCTTCCAGATTTCGTCGATGCAGGTCACATTATCGGTATATTTCTTTTCCTGCTCAAAATAACCGGGATAGAGATAATCTCCCAGTGTGGTTTTGCCGCTGATGGGAGGGATTTCTCCAATGATGGATTTGAGCAGTGTGGTTTTCCCGATACCGTTGGCACCTACCAGCGCGATTTTCTGTCCACGTTCCATGGAAAGGGTCAGAGGGCGGGAAAGAGGCTTGTCATAACCAATGACAAGGTCCTCTGTCTGGAAAATATATCTGCCGGAAGCACGAGCTTCTTTGAAATTGAATTCCGGCTTGGGTTTTTCCTTTGCCAGTTCGATGACATCCATTTTATCCAGTTTTTTCTGGCGGCTCATTGCCATGTTTCTGGTGGCAACACGGGCTTTGTTTCTAGCAACGAAGTCTTTCAGGTCTTCAATTTCCTGCTGCTGTTTCCGGTAAGCCGCTTCCAGCTGGGCTTTTTTCATTTCATAGACTTCCTGGAATTTTTCGTAGTTGCCTACATACCGGTTCAGTTCCGCGTTTTCCACATGGTAAATGAGGTTTACTACACTGTTGAGGAAGGGAATGTCGTGGGAAATGAGGATGAAGGCGTTTTCGTAGTCAATGAGATACCGTTTCAGCCATTCGATGTGGTTTTCATCCAGATAGTTGGTCGGTTCGTCCAGCAGGAGGATGTCCGGTTTTTCTAACAACAGTTTACCCATGAGGACTTTGGTACGCTGACCGCCGGAAAGCTCTGTGACATCTTTGTCCAGACCGATGTCTGTCAGACCCAATGCGCGACCGATTTCTTCCACTTTGGAATCAATGATATAGAAGTCATGGTGTTCCAGCAGTTCTTGGATACTGCCTGTTTCTTCCATCAGGAAATTCATCCGTTCTTCGTCGGCTTCTGCCATTTCCGCATAATAGCCGTTCATCTGGGCTTCCAGATCGAAGAGGAAGGCAAAGGCAGACTGGAGGACATCACGGATGGTCTGACCTTTTTCCAGTACGGCGTGCTGATCCAAATAGCCAACGCGGACGTTCTTAGACCATTCGATCTTCCCTTCGTCGGGCATAAGTTTGCCGGTGATGATATTCATAAATGTGGATTTCCCTTCGCCGTTGGCGCCTACAAAGCCAACATGTTCCCCTTTGAGCAGGCGGAAAGAAACGTCTGTGAAAATGGCTCTGTCGCCGAAGCCGTGGCTCAGTTTTTCTACATTCAAAATGCTCATGAAAGTTCTCCTTTTTCGATAATCTGTTCTAATACAATGGCTGCGCCAAAATCATCACAGCTTTTGGTGACGAAATCAGCGACTTTTTTGATATGGTCTTCGCCGTTTTCCATGGTAACGCCGGTGCCGGCAAATTCCAGCATGGGCAGGTCGTTATCCCTGTCCCCAAGAGCAAGGACGTTTTCCCGGGGGATGTCCAGAATGCCGCAAAGATGGGAGAGGGCGTGGGCTTTGGTTGCCATGAGGCTGGTGACTTCAATGTTCTTTTTGGAGGAAGCTGTGACGGAAGCCAGCCCCGTTTCCTTTAATGTCTGCCAGATATGGTCTTTCAGTTCCATATCGCTGAAAACAAGATTGATGTTTTCCAGAATATCCTTCTGTTTTTCCAGCGCGCCCCAGAAGTCAGAGAGAGGAATTCTGGTGGCACGGGTATATTTCATGTGGGTATCTGTCAGGTGATAACGGGAAAGGTTGTCGTATGCATCCTGAGAAATATACGCCTTCCCGTCAATGAAAAACTCCGTCAGTATGGGAAGTCCCTTTACGGTTTTTACAGTCTTGTCTACGGCTTCCGCTGAAAGCAGGCTCTGGAAAAGATTCTGTTTTTGTTCCGCATCATAAACTGCCGCGCCGTTGCTGGTGATGACATACTTCAGAAAGGGCAGCTCTTTGACGCATGTGGGCAGTGCGGCAAAAGGTCTGCCGGTGGAGGGCACAAAAAAAATGCCCATTTCATGAATGGAAGTCAGCGCCTTTTGCAGACGTGGTGTGATTTCTTTTTGGCTTGTCAGTAATGTACCGTCCAGATCGGAGGCAATGAGTTTGATCTTATTCATAAAAAAACGCCTCTATCCTTTAAACAATATAGATTCCATATGTCATATCTTTTTATTTTAGCAAAGAATACAGGGGGAAACAATAGGCGAAAGCCTTGTTTTTGCCGGGATACTGTTTTTTTCTGTACGTCAAGGAAAACATAGGTAAATTTGATTCTTTGTCTTGAACATTTCGGCAAATTATGATACGATGATTGCAAAGTGAATCATGTGTAACGAAATTCTATTGGGGTGATGTCATAAAATAACTCCAATACTGGCTTCTAAAAAGCATTCGGGACGGGAAACCTGGTTATTGAAACCAGGCTTTTTTTGTTTATGGGCATGATTCCAAAAGACAAAGATGGTGTGAACAGCAGAAAGGAGACAAATATGGAAAGAACAGTGGCAACTTTGAAGGAAAGAATTCGTGCCGGCAGCGCAAAAATCCCCGCAGAAAAGGTGATTCGCGGCGGTATGCTGGTAAACGTTATGTCCAGCGAAATTTATCCCGCGGATATTGCCGTTTATAAAGATATGATCGCAGCAGTGGGCGATGTGGAACCTTATGTAGGCCCTGATACAGAAATCATCGACGCAACAGGCAAATATTTGGTACCCGGTCTCATTGACGGTCATATCCACAGCGAATGCAGCAAACTGAGCATCACAAGCTATGCAAAAGCAGTTGTGCCTCACGGTACCACCAGCATGATTTCCGGTCTGGATGAATACATTTCCGTATCCAACCTGGAAGGCTTGCAGGAAATTTTCGCGGAAATCAAACAGAGTCCTTTGAAAGTGTTCTGGGGCGCTCCTTATAAAACACCTTATACCGTTCCTCAGTCTACCGTATCTTTCAACTTCAACAAAGATGTTCATGAGATGGTACAGAAATGGCCTGAATGCTACGGCGTATGGGAAACTGTTACTGAATTCGTACAGGAAGAAGACGAAGACACACTGGGCGCTATTGCAGAAGCATACAAAAACAATCTGCCCGTATTTGGCTGCGCACCTATGGCAAGAGGCACAAAACTGAACGGTTACCTGTGCAGCGGTGTGCGTCTGGATCATGAAAGCTATGACCACGAAGAAGTAGTGGAAAAAATGCGTAAAGGTATGCACATGCTCATTCGTGAATCTTGTGTAACACACTTCCTGGCAGAAAACATCCGTGCGGTGACAGAAGTGAACCCTGCTTTCGCTCGTCGTGTAAGCTTCTGCACAGACGACGTGACAGCAACAGATATCCTGAGCAAAGGTCACCTGGATCATGTGGTACGTCTGGCAATCCAGGCTGGCGTTGATCCCATGACAGCTATCCAGATGGCTACCATCAACAGCGCGGAAGCATACCGCATCGACCACCTGGTAGGTTCCATCTGCCCCGGCAGAATCGCGGATATCCTGTTCGTAGATAATCTGGAAGAATTCACCGTTGCAAAAGTTATGACAAATGGTCAGATGGTAGCGGAAAACCATCACATTTCCTATGAACTGAAAGCACCCGCAAGAAGCCCTATCTTCAAAGGTCAGCTCAAATGCAAAATGACAACAAAAGAAGATTTCGAATACAAAGTGCCCATCCAGAACGGCAAAGCAAAAGTCCTGTCTATGGATGTAAAAGGCCCCTTCGTTCGTAAGAGACGCGATGTAGAACTGAAAGTTGTAAACGGTGTGATCCAGCCTGATACAGAACAGGATGCCATCATGGTTTCCGTTCTGGAAAGATTCGGCAAAAACGGCAACAAATCTCTGGCATTCTGCTCTGGTTGGAAACTGAAAAACGGCGCTATGGCTTCTACCTGCGCACCTGACGACAACAACTTGGTTGTTATGGGTTCCAGCGCAGAAGATATGTCCATCGCCGTGAACCATCTGATTGAACAGGGCGGCGGTCAGGTTGTTGTAGAAAACGGCAAAGTTATCGAATTCCTGCCTCTGCCTGTGGGCGGTATCGTTAGTGACGAAGAACCTGAAGTAATCGCAGAACTGGAAAAGAAAATCGACGAAGCGGCAAGAAGAATCGGCTCCGATCTGCCTAACCCTATGATGTACATGTTCTTCCTGCCTATCACAGCAATCCCTGACTACGCTTTGACAGACGTTGGCCCTGTGGATTACTGCGCTTTGACCACCTATGATCCCGTTTTGGAACTGGTAGAAGAATGAGAGAAGGGGTTGCCGTGAAGAAAGAAGAACTGAGAAAACTGATCCTCACAGCAAAAGGCGCTGTGGAAGCGGATGTTGTTATCAAGAACTGTAAAGTGGTAAACGTATTTACTGGTGAAATCCAGGAAGGTGATATTGCCATTTCCGGCGACCAGATCGCAGGTGTTGGTCAGTATCAGGGGAAAGTGGAAGTGGATGCCGGTGGCAGATATGCCGCTCCCGGCTTCATTGACAGCCATATTCACATTGAATCCTCTTATGTAAGCCCCGAAGAACTGGGCAGACTGCTGGTGCCTCATGGCGGTTGTACCATCATCGCAGATCCTCATGAAATCGTAAACGTTATGGGTATTGAGGCACTGGACTACATGATGGAAGCGGCAAAGAATACCAAAATGGACGTGAAATACATGCTGCCATCCTGCGTGCCTGCCACACCTTTTGAACATGCTGGTCTGGTACTGGGCGCAGATAAAATGGAAGAACCCATTGAACGGGAAAATATCCTGGGCCTGGGCGAATTCATGAATTTCCCCGGCGTTTTCAATGCCGATGATGATACACTGGATAAACTGATGGTTGCCAAAAACGCAGGCAAACTCATCGACGGTCATTCTCCCGGTCTGACAGGCAAAAACCTGACAGCTTATGCCAGCGCGAGAATCCAGGGCGACCATGAATGTGCAACTGTGGAAGATATGAAAGAACGTCTGAGCCTGGGTATGTATATCCTGCTGCGTGAAGGCTCTGCCTGCCATGACCTGCGCAGACTGCTCAAAGGCGTGACACCGGAAAACAGCCGTCGTTGTTTGCTGTGCTCCGACGACAGACAGCCCAAAACCATCCTGCAGGAAGGTCATTTGGACAACCACCTGCGCATGTGCGTAGAAGAAGGCATTGACGCCATGACAGCCATCCGCATGGCAACACTGAATGCGGCAGAATGCTTCAGACTGTACGACAGAGGTGCCATCGCTCCCGGCTATCGTGCGGACGTTGTGTTGCTGGATGATCTGGAACAGTTCCATGTCCATAAAGTTTGGATTTGCGGGGAACTGGTGGCAGAAGAAGGCAAATATCTGCCGGAATTCAAAACCCACGATATTTCCACCGTACGCAACAGCGTGCATTTGAAGGATTTCTCCGTAGATAAATTCAAAATGCATCTGAAATCCGATCATGTTCATGTGATCGCTATTCAGCCCGGCGGTGTTGTGACAAAGAAAGAAACAGCTCATATTCCCGTGGAAAACGGTGAATTTGTGTTCTCTCCTGACAACGACATCGTGAAGGTTGCCGTTGTGGAACGTCACCAGATGACAGGTAATGTGGCATGTGGCTTCCTGAAAGGCTATGGCATCAAAGAAGGTGCTGTGGCGCTGTCCATTGCCCATGATTCTCATAACATCATCGTGACAGGTGTCAGCGATGAAGAAATGGCATTTGCCGTAGAAAAACTGAAAGAACAGAACGGCGGTATTGTTCTGGTGAAAAACGGCGAAGTTATTGAAAGCATGCCTATGCCCATTGCAGGGCTCATGAGCGATCAGAGCGGCGAATGGGTAAAACAGAAACTTATCGACATTCACGACAAAGCATACAGCGAATTGGGCGTAGCAGGGGACGTAGAACCTGTTATGACACTTTGCTTCATGTCTTTGGCGGTTATCCCCGAAATCAAACTGACAGACATGGGTCTGTTTGATGTAGGCACATTCTCCTTCATTCCTGTGGAATGTGAAGCATAAAACATAAAAAATCAGACCTCGTTTTCCTGTGGAAAGCGGGGTCTTTTTGTATAAATTCCGTGGGTTTTTATGCTGTTGTGTGTAGAATAAGATAGAAGGATCAATCAGGAACAGTGAAAGGGGGAACGGTATGAAAGAAGAGGATATCATTGCGAGGCTTAGAGACGGGAACAGTCAAGCGATGGAAGCACTGATGCAGCAGTACGGCCCTTTCTTGCGATATATTCTGACGCCTGTACTACTCAATGCCAGTGAACGGGAAGAATGCTTTTCGGAAGTCATTGCCCGTATCTGGCAGAGGCAGGCACAATATGACCCCGGAAAAGGTTCTTGGAAAGCTTGGATGGCAGCCATTGCGAGGAACACAGCACTGAATTGGAACAGAACCAGGAAACAGACGGAACCGTTATCGGAAGAAATACCCGCAGATACTATGGCGCCGGAAGATATTCTGCTACGGAAAGAACGGCAAAAAGCATTGGAACAGGCGCTGCTGCAAGTATCCCGCCAGGAACGGTTGCTTTTTACCGAAAGTATTACTATCTGCAATCCACAGCGCAGATTGCCAGAGAACTTGGCATGACGGAACGGGCTGTGGAAGGAAAACTTTATCGCTTGAAAAAGAAATTACGGAATTTGTTAGGAGGGGATACGGTATGAAACAAAGAGTAGAAGAAAATGGATTTGATAGTTGGTTGGAATCCAGTGTGCCGGAAATCCTGCCTGATGAAATCGTAAAACAGGTCACGCCGTGGAAAAAAGCCATGGGACAGGTGTTGGCAGGTTTTGTCATGACTTCTCTTTATCTGGATATTTTTTACTTGGATAAAATCCTTCCGGCAGTTGGTTATCTGTTTTTTTTCTGGGGTTTTTCAGCAGTTTTTCGGGAGAATCGCTGGTTTCGTATTTGCGGCGGTATCGCTGCTGCGAGAGGTCTGTTTTTTCTGGTGAAATTGTGGCTCCCAGCAGAGGTTTTTCTGGAATTGATTTATACAAAGACAGTTTTTCTTTTTGCAGCCGGATGTTATACCTATGGTGTTTTTGTTTTTCTTCTTTTCTTTTGGCTGGGGCTGCGGACGGTGCAGCAAAAAGCAGGATTGCCACCACATGCCAAAGGTGTACTGGTTTTGATGCTGTGGTATCTGGTGTTTTATTTGCTGCGGATGTTTTTTGGTTATTTAGGATTGCTGCTTCCTGTTGCATTGTTTGTGGTGTATGCTTTTGCGGTGCAGAGTGTCGCAAAAATCATGAAGGAATTAGAGGATGCAGGATATGTTATGGATATTGCACCCACAAGAATCCATAGACTAATCAGCGGTATTTGCATTCTGGGGATATTTTTTGCGGCAGCACTGCTTTAGTTTTTGGAGAAATCAGCATATCCAACAGAATCCTAGTATGCTACAATAAAGAAAAGGGCAGAAGGGGGTGCCAATATGCGGGATGAAGCGTGGATAGAAGCGGGAAAACGAATGATGCTCCGGCAATTTTACATCAGGGAATCTATGCGCATTTTTCTCATGTTTGTCATGTGCATGGTGGTAAGTATTTTATGGGCGAAAAGTACGGGACAAATGGCGGTTTTTCTCATTGCCATCGGAATTACAGTCCTTATAGTGCTGCGGATGGTGACCATTGGCAGCAGAGAATTTCGCAATGCCTTTGCGGACTTATATCCTCCCAGACAGGAGCAAATCATTGTGGATTATTTGCAGCCCCATACCATTTATCGGCTCTTTGGCGGGGAAGTTCATATGCTTTCCGATACTATGGTCTGCCGGAGCGGTGCAAAACTGCTGCTCATACTGCCGGAGGAGGTGGATGTGATCAAGACCATGAAATACAGCGGAGAAAGCGCTTTTGTCCGCGGCGTTTGGATCACAACGGATACCATGAAAAAATATCGGCTGGAATTTACGGCAGGACAGCAGCAAAACATCAAACATATCGTCATGTGGCTGAAGCACAAAAAGCGGGAGATTACATGGCAGTGAAATTCCTGATAAAAAAGAAAGCTGAAATCTTTGCAAAAGGATTCCAGCTTTTTTATCGTTAAGGGATTATATTTTTGGGGTTGTTTGTAGCTCATTCTTGGTGCTGGGAAAGAAAGCTTTCCAAAGACTTTTGAAATGCTGCGTCCTGCTCTGGTGTGCGTTTTTTGATGTGACCGCCTCGGCTTTTTTTCTGGCGGCGCATTTCCCGGGAAATATGACGTTCAAAGAGCATACGGTCAATGGTGTCGTTGCCGTAGAAAAAACCGTTGGGATGGAGCACTACGGCACCTTTTGTGAGAAACAGAGTGGCAAGACCATAGTCGGAGGTGACGCACAAATCTTGTTTCTGCGCCAGATTTGCCAGCACCAGATCGGCACTGTCTGCGCCTTTGTCTACGGTTTTGACGGTGACAAAAGGTTCCTCATAGAAAAGCTGGTGGGCAACGTCGCATACCATCAGTACTTCTTTTTCATATTTTTTTGCAGCCCTGACGATGATTTCTTTTACGGGGCATGCGTCTGCGTCAACAAGGATTTTCATTTTTCTTCTCCTTTCTGGGGAGATGTCAGTGCGCGCCGGAAATAGAGCACATCATCCATGGGATTTTCGTAATAGGCAGAAATTTCTTCAAATCCGTTTCTGCGGTACAGGCGGATGGCGCTTTCCATAGGCAAGAGGGTATCCAGAACCATTTCTTCATATCCATCTGCTGCTGCCAGATTTACGATTTCTGTCAGCAAAGCCTGTCCTACGCCGTCTTTGCGATAATCAGGCAGCACATACAACCGCTTCATTTCACAGTGGGAAGGGGAATGGCGGCAGTAAGCTACGCAGCCCACAACGTCACCATCATCCGCAACCGCTGCCAGAAGCCTGCCTGCGGGAAAGCCATATTTTTTCTGAAGGTCTGCCAGTTCTGCGTTGAGATTTTGAAAAGATAAATCTCGCCCCAGACTGTCGGTATATGCTTGAATCAAATTTTTGACTTCTGTCAAATATGTAAAACCATCTGTAATTTTCATGGGAACAACTCCTTTGAAAACGATTTTTCTTTATTATATGATAGAGGCGGTTTTTTCACAAGAGATGGAATGGGACTTTACGAATGGAAGGAAGATAAGTATAATGAGTACGTCAAAAGACTTTTGACAGAAAGGAACATGCTTATGAAAAAAGAACAATTGATTTGCCGCGGCTGTGGAAATGGATGTTTTCTGGAAGCGGTACATGATGGAGATACATTGATAGAATTGGCGGGAAATAGTTGTGACGGCGGACGACGCTACGCCACAGAACAGCTTTTGCGGAATTATTTGCAGACGGTTTTGCCTACGGTTGACGGCAGAGAAGTGCAGGTTGTTTCCAGAGAAAAAGTATCTCAGCCCATCCGTTTGCGCTGTTTGAAGGCACTGGAAGGCATCGTGCTGGAAACGCCTGTTATCAAAGGAGAAATGGTGCTTTGTGATGCAGCGGATACTGGCGTGGATATTGTAGCGGCGGAGAATTTGTTTTAAGAGGTGAGGAAAGTGGTACGGTTTTATGGAGAAAAACCATATAGAGCAGCAGTGATCCATGGCGGCCCCGGGGATATTGGTGGTATGCAGCCCGTTGCGGAGCATTTGGGTAAGATGTTTGGCGTCATGGAACCCATACAGTCGCAATATACTACCATTGCATTGGTTATGGAACTGCGTCGGCAGCTGGGTCTTCACATCAAAGAACCTATCACTCTCATTGGTCATTCTTGGGGCGCATGGCTGTCTTTGTTAGTGGCATCTTGTTATCCCTTTTTGGTGGAGCGGGTGATTCTGGTAGGATGTCCACCATTAGAAGAAATCTATGTGGGCCATATCCATGAACGGCGAATGAAACGCCTGTCCAAAGAAGAACAGGAACGTTTTGTATGGTATATGAACCATATGGCTGCTATTTCTGAAGATGGATGGGAAGATCTGCGTCAATTGATGATAAAGGCAGACCATTATGCCCAGAAACCTAATGCAGCGTCCTATGTGCATTTGGATGGACAAATGTATGAACGGGTTTGGCCGGAGGCCATAGCCATGCGCCGCAGCGGAGATCTGATGCGGTATATCCAGTCCGTTGCCTGTCCCATACATATCATCCATGGAGATTATGACCCCCATCCTTTAGAGGGCATCATCAATCCTTTGGACAGTCTGTGTATTCCTTATCGTTTGCAGATATTGCAAAAATGCGGACATGCACCTTTTGACGAAAAATTTGCGGAAGAACGGTTCTATCAGGTTTTGGAACAGATTTTGCGCAGTTAAAAAAACGGAAATCTCCTTAGGGGACTTCTTCATAAGAAAACAAAACAAGCTGAAATCCTTATGTTCATAGAGGAGTTCAGCTTGCTTATTTTTATAAGATTTTATTTGATATTTTTTTTCTGAAGACAGTCGTCGCGATTTCCCTTAAGAAACCAAGAAAAAGGAAAACCAGTGTTTTCTTAAGGGGAGCCTGCTTTGTCATAAAAGAAGATTTCCGTTATTTTTATGGAAAAATCAGAAGCCCATGTCTTCGCCTACCAGAATCACTTTGATTCTCTTAGCGGGGCGGCAAAGGCGTGTAATGAGGATTTCATTGCAGATACATTCTTCGGAAGTGCAGTTGTGGCATCTGCCTGTGGTTGCGCAGGGTGTTTTGCCCATAAAACGCATGCTGTTGACAGGTGCGGCATAACCGCGGATACGTTTTACGGCAGCGTCTACGTCTTTGGCAACTTTATTCATGCCGCAGATGACGATGACGTTTTTGGGGCCAAAGCAGATGGCAGCAACACGGTTGCCTGTGCCGTCGATGTTGACCATGATACCATCTTCGGAAATAGCATTTGTGCTGGTCAGGTAGTAGTCCACCAACAGGCCTTTCCGATGCAGTTCAGCAATTTCAGCGGGGTTTTTGCCCAGATCGCGGTCGATGACTTCGTAATCGCCTTCATGGAGGGCTTTTGTCAGACCCATTTCACGAATGGTTGTGGAACCACCCCAGGATACGGAGCTTTTTTCGGGGATCAGAGATACCGCTTTTTCCAGCGCTTCTGCCGCTGTGGGACAGTAATATGCTTCAAAGTGACGTTTTTCCAGATTTTCAACCAGTGTTTTGCCTAATAATTCATTGCGTAATTCCTTTGGTGTAGCCATGGAACAAGACTCCTTTCCAGATGTAAATTCTTTTGTAAACAGTTTTATTTTAGCACAAAGAGGAAAACAGGCATAGCTTTTTTTATTTTTTTCCAAAAGTCATCTGTTTTTCTTGCAAAAGCCGAAGGTGCTGGTTTATCATAGAGATACTGAGGTTTTGAAGTAAGGAGAAGAAGTATGGCAAAATATATCGAAAGCGCGCAGAATCGGCTGGTGAAACGGCTTCATGGCTTGAAACTGCGTAAAAATAGAGAAAAAGAACAGGTTTTTGTGGCAGAAGGCATTCGTTTTGTGGGAGAAATTCCAAAGGACTGGCCTGTGGAATGCTATGTGGTGTCCGCATCTTACGCAGCAGAACACGACATCACAGAGCTGGAGAAACGGGCGGAAGTATATGTTCTGACAGATCACTTATTTGCAGACGCAGCAGAAACGGAAAATCCCCAGGGCATTATGGCAATTTGCGGCAGAAAAGAATATGACCTTGCAGAGATGTTGGAAAAGAAAAACGCCTTTTTCCTTATGGCAGAAGAAATGAACGACCCCGGCAATCTGGGGACGGTCATCCGTACCGCCGACGCCTGTGCGGTGGATGCGATTTTCCTTTCCAAAGGCAGTGTAGACTTGTATAACCCCAAAACACTGCGGGCAACCATGGGTTCTGTGTTCCACATTCCCGTATTCCAGAACGTTTCTCTGGATGAAATGGCAACCAAATTGCGGGAAAAGGGCATTCCTCTTTATGCAGCCCACTTACAGGGCAGACAGTATCCTTATAGTCTGAATCTGCGGCGTGCATGCGCCTTCCTCATTGGCAATGAAGCCAGAGGACTGTCAGAAGAAGCGGCAGCCCTTTGTGACAGTTATGTGAAAATCCCCATGCCCGGACAGGCAGAATCACTGAATGCCTCTGTGGCAGCGGCAGTGCTCCTTTATGAAGTGGTGCGCCAGCGGCTCATTCCAAGACAGAATTAAAAAGAACAGGGAAGTACAAAATCTCAAGAGATGGATTTTGTGCCTCCCTGTTTTTGCTTTATAATATGCGATTATTGATTTTCAACTTACCGCCTTCGTAGGCTTTTTCCTCGCTGCCTGCGAATGTGGAGCGTTTCACAGTGTCCTTTCCGTATTTCATGCGAATCTGATCCATGGCAGCGTCCGCTTTTTTCTGCTTGCTCCAGTCTGGTTCCAGCAGGGAAAGCTGCACACAGCCCTCATCGCAGAGTTTGCCTGCGCGAATGCCTAAGAGCCGCAGGGGTTCGCCTTTCCAAGCATGGTCGAAAACTTCGATGGCAGTTTCATAGACGGCATTGGTGCAGTCGATGGCGTTGAGCAGTTGTTTTTGATGAGAATAAACCTGAAAATCGGATGTTTTCAGTGTGACAGCGATTTCCTGGGCGCAAAGTTTGCTGCCTCGCAAACGAAGGGCAACGGTTTCCGCAAGGGCCAGGAGGATTCTGTGGGCGGTTTCCCGGTCTGTTACGTCATAGGCAATGGTGGTGCTGTTGCCGATGCTTTTTATTTCGTGTACTTCTGTTGCTGCCGCCACGGGGCTGTCGTCCATACCGTTGGCAAAAGCGTGTAAGGTCATGCCGAAACTCTTAAATTCCAGCACCAGCAGATCTGTGGGATATTTTGCCAGATCGCCAATGGTGCGGATACCCATTTTTCGCAGTTTTGGCGCTGTGCGTCTGCCTACCATGAATAGCTCGGAAACGGGCAGGGGCCATAACTTTTTCTCCAGCTCATCAGGAAAGAGTGTAATGATCTTATTGGGTTTTTCCAATTCTCCTGCCATCTTTGCCAGCAGCTTATTGCAGCTGATGCCGATGTTGACTGTAAAGCCAAGTTCTGTAAAGATGCGCTGTTGGATAGTTTTGGCGGCTTCCAGGGGTGGCCCAAAGAGGGCTTCCATGCCTGTATATTCCAAAAAACCTTCGTCAATGCTGAATTGTTCGATGCGGTCTGAATATTCTCCTAAAAGTTGAAACATTTTTTCTGAGGAACGGGAATATAATGGAAAATCAGGAGGGATACAGACAAGCTCCGGACATTTTTGCAGTGCCATGCCTGTGGGTTCTCCAGTCTGGATGCCATATTTTTTGGCGGGAGTGCTTTTGGCAAGAATGATGCCTCGGCGGCTTTGTCCGTCACCTGCTACGGCAGAGGGGATTTCCCGCAGGTCAACGGTTTCACCGTCTTTGAGCCGCTGGACGGCAGACCAGCTCAAAAAAGCACTGTTGACATCGATATGAAATATGATTCTGCTCATGGGAAACACCTCCTTTGATTTTTACTTTATTATAACATAGAAAGAAAAGAGAGGGGAAACTTAAAAAAACTTTCATTGTCTTACAGGGCACTTCCATTTATAATAGTAGTATGAGCATTGGCAAATCACAAGAGAAAGAATAGGTGATGACATTGAAAAACAATGGCAAAAAACTGCTGCTGGCAGGTTTGGCGGCAGGTGCGTTTTTATATTGGCAGGACAATGCACTAACAGTAACACAAATGACTTGCACCACCATGGTGCCAAAAGCATTTCATGGATACAAGATTCTGCATATTTCTGATTTGCAGAACAAAATGTTCGGCAGAAATCAGGAGCGGCTCATCTATAAAGCAGAGTGTACTGCACCGGATCTCATCGTCATTACAGGGGATCTTATTGATCGGAACAGAACAGATCTGGATGCGGCAATGGACTTGATCCGCGGTATTGTGAAACTGGCACCGGTCTATTATGTTTCCGGCAATCATGAGCACCAGTCCGGGTATTATGAAGATTTGGTGGAACTTCTGACAGCAGAAGGGGTGAAGGTGCTGGACAACGGCAAGAGCATTCTGGAAAGGGACGGCGATACCATCACACTGCTGGGATTGGCAGATAAAAGAGTAAATCCTCATTATGATAAAATTCTGGAAATGATGTGCAAAGGTCATGAGGACGATTTCAAATTGCTTTTGTGCCATCGTCCGGAGCTTTTTGCGGACTATGTGGAAAGGGAAATTCCGCTGGTATGCTGCGGTCATGCCCATGGCGGACAGATTCGTCTGCCGTTTATCGGCGGCTTATTTGCACCGAACCAGGGCTTTTTCCCCAAGTACACAGAAGGTATGCATCGGGCAGGGAAAACTTCCATGGCGGTCAGCCGCGGCTTAGGCAACAGCACATTCCCTTTCCGTATCTTCAACCGTCCGGAATTGGTTGTGATCACTCTGTATCATAAAGGGGAAACAGACTATACAGAAACCACAACGGTATGATATACTGTTAAATGATTCTATCAATTTATAAAGAAAGAAGGAAAATGACATGGCAAAAAATCCTGTTGTAACATTTCAGATGAAAGACGGCGGCGTGATCAAAGCGGAACTGTATCCCGAAATCGCGCCTAACACAGTAAACAACTTTATCTCTTTGGTAAATCATAATTTCTATGATGGTCTGATTTTCCATCGTGTTATCAGAGGCTTCATGATTCAGGGCGGCTGCCCCGACGGCACTGGCATGGGTGGCCCTGGCTACACCATTCGCGGTGAATTTGCTTACAATGGCGTGAAAAACGACCTGAAACATACCGCAGGCGTACTGTCCATGGCACGCGCAATGCATCCCAACAGTGCAGGTTCTCAGTTCTTCATCATGCATGAAAACGCACCTCATCTGGATGGTCAGTATGCAGCTTTCGGTAAAGTCATTGAAGGTATGGATGTAGTAAATCGCATTGCAGAAACAAAAACAAGCCGCGGTGACAGACCTCTGGAAGATCAGGTAATGGAAAAAGTAACTGTGGAAACATTTGGTGAAACATATCCCGAACCTGAAAAAATGTAATTTGTATAAAAAAGCCGGAACATGTTTTGAACAGTTCCGGCTTTTTTATGGAAAAGAGAAAATTTTACGAGTCAGTAACATAACGAAAAATTGGTTGTATTAGAAGTAATTATGCAAATAAGGGCAGAATCTGGTTTTAACAGATTCTGCCCTTATTGAATTCTTCATCAAAGCACCAGCAATATGTTTTATTGGGTCGTTTAATATTCTGCTGGTGAAATGACACCGATTGCTTCCGTATCATCATCGGTTGGGTTGTATAACTGGTGATAGGTTTTGGGTGGAAGATAAATGCTGTCTCCTTCATGCAGAACATGCACAGTATCATTGATGTGATATTCTAAAGTTCCCTTTGTAACAAGTACACATTCCGCTGCTTCTTCGTGGAACTGCACTTTGGAACTGCCCCAGCTTTTGGGGCCCAAACAAAAATAGATGATTTCCATTTGTGTGCAGGTGTTTTTTGTTCTGCTGAATGGTGTTACAAATTGATACTCCATATTGATATCAGCAAATCGGATTTTTGTGCGATTGTCTTTTTTAATTACAGTAACCTGCTCTTGTTCTTCCTGAGAAAACAGAGATACTATGGGGATTTCCAGTACTTTTGCAATCCGCATCAAGACAGAAAGAGAAGGGCTGATTAATTCTCGTTCAATTTGTGAAATATATCCTGGAGTGACCTCTGATTTTATGGCCAGCTCTTTTGCTGTAAGTCCTTTTTCTATTCGTGCAGCTTTTATTTTTTCGCCGATCATTTCAGTTATCCTCTCTTTCTTGTGCTTCTGTTCTATTATACTATTAACCAGAAGGATTGTAAAATAAAGTTTGTATGATAAGAGGTTTTTGTGTAGAGTGCTTTTTGGCTCTGGCGCAAAAAAGATTTGCGGCCTGAAAAAAATGATGTGCATATCAAATGCCAGTATTCTGCATCTTGTGAAAAGAAGTTCTGGTGTTATTTCTATAAAGTGATTGACGATATGGTTGTGCAGGAATATAATGCAGTTAAACTATAAATCATTTAA
>OMGP01000170.1_pt1 | contig 67039 bp, 59 predicted proteins | sample 1646091 | NCBI WGS metagenome assembly OMGP01 (sample SAMN05578580, study PRJEB25193) | human gut metagenome | biome: Human Microbiome; feature: human-associated habitat; material: feces | host: Homo sapiens | place: USA:Birmingham | reverse complement strand
GGCGTCACTGTTGCCACCAGTTTATTTTCTTCCCCTACGGAAAGTTCCACTTTATTGGTGTTCAGTCCTACGCCTGTTACCGCTACGGGTGTTTCTTTTACGGTAACTTCACATGTGGCTGTTTTATTGCCGTCTTTTGTGGTTACTGTAATGGTTGCATTACCGGGTTTCTGTGCAACCACTTTACCATTCTGATCTACCGTTGCTACTTCCGGATTATTGCTGCTCCATGTCACTTCTTTATTTGTGGCTGCTTCCGGCGTCACTGTTGCCACCAGTTTATTTTCTTCCCCTACGGAAAGTTCCACTTTATTGGTGTTCAGTCCTACACTCTGTACAGGTACAGTTGTTGTCTGTCCATTCACAGTCACTTTACAGCTTGCGCTCTTGCCATCAACCGTTGCAGTGATGGTAGCTGTGCCTGCCGCTTTTGCAGTCACATTGCCGTTATTATCAACAATTGCTACACCTTCATTATCGCTCTTCCAAGTTACAGTCTTGGTAGTAGCGTCATCAGGTTTTACGGTTGCATTCAGTTTTGCTGTACCGTTCACATCCAGTGTCAAATCAGTTTTATCCAGTGTCACACTGGTTACACCAATCTTCACATCTTCTGTCACTTCAACTTTGCCGGATTTTTCATCAATACGGCCACTGCCCTTGACAGTAATGGCATTATCCGCCTGCAATTTGCCAATGGTGCCGCTCAGCTCAATTTTACCGTTTCCTTTATCGGTCACATAGAGTTCTTTCACGACAGTTGGTGCCGGAATCTTCACATCCGCATTAGCCGCGGTAATATCCACACGTTCTGCCTGCAAATCGGTCAATTCCACAGGATTGCTTGTTTCCACAACGATCCGTTTCAGATATGTGCCGTTGTCGCTTTCCAAACCCATCACATCCGCACCGTTGCCGCGGATATACAGATTCCCTTTCAACGCCTGTGCGGTTTTGTTGTCCAGCTTCAGACCAACAGGATATTTGTCATATGTTTTTTCAGCATAAATATGTCCGCTGATCTTGCAGTCTTTGAAGTATACGGAGTTTTCACCGCCGCCTTTTACATAAACATTGCCATAAACGGTCATGCCTTCCAATGTGACACTGCCGTCTTTCACATCGCTATCAATATAGAGATTTTCCCGTACGGTCATGTTTTTCGCTGTAATACCGGATTTTGTCACAGTGGCGCTGCGGTAAGTGCCGCCGCTGTAATTTCTGTCCACAGTCACATTGCGGTAACGGCTGGGTTTATACCAATCGTCATTATCATCGGTATAATTGGGCTTGCTTGCGCCGTCCTTTGTTTTCACTGTATCAGGGCGGATGCTGGTATTTACATCGCTGACATAAACAGTCATGGTATCGATGTCACCGCTGCCGCGGATGCTGATCTTATCTTTTACCACCATATCTTCTACTTTTGCCTTGGAGAAGTCGATGGTAGCCTTATCGGCATTTTTGGTGATTTCCATATTTTTGATTCTGGCGTCAGAACCCAGTTTCAGATCGGTTTCCGCATCCAGTGTCAGGTTGCGTACTTTTGCGTCGATGGTAATGGAGCCGGACAGTTCTTTATCCACTACAACATCTGTATAATCGCCGCCGGTAAGTTTACCGATTTTCTTAAATGTGGTTTTTTCCACAGTGGTCTTGCCGCTGGCTTTCACTGCGGTATCCTTCTGATCCATAACCATTTCTTTGATGTTACAGTCTTTCAGGATGATTTCGCCGCCGCCATCCACAATGAGTTTGCCTTTGACAGTCACATCTTCCAGTGTGATGGTCTTTGTGCCCAGGCGGTCGGAAATGGTCAGATCACCCGTAACAGTTGTATCTTCCAGTTTGGACTGGGTCAGGAGCATATCTTCTTTTTTGGTTTCTTCTTTATCTTCTTCCTTGTCGCCAGGCTTATAGTTCATGGTCTTATCCAGTGCCAGAACGGCTTCCGCTCTTGTGAGCACTTTGTTGGGCCCGAAAGAGCCATCGGGATAGCCTGCCATAATGCCTGCTTCGCTGACAGCGCCTACTACGCCTTTTGCCCAATTGGAAATGGCGTAGGAATCGGTATAACGATATGCCCGGCTGTCATTCTGTTTCAAACCCAGAATACGAGAGATCATCGCCGCCGCTTCCTGTCTGGTGACAGGGTCATTGGGACGGAAAGTACCGTCGCCGTCGCCGGAAATATAGCCTGCCGCCACACCTGTCTGGATGGCGTTTTTGCCCCAGTAATGGTTGGGTACGTCAGAGAAATAAGCATAGCCGCTCTTGCTGTATCCCATGGCGTTATTGACCAGCACTACAAACTCCGCTCTGGTAATCATGTTGTTGGGGCGGAAAGTACCGTCAGGATAGCCGCTGATGTCTCCTTTATCCACCCACTTATTGATGGTATTCTGTGCCCAGTGTCCCTGAATGTCTGTGGGCGCACCGAAAGCGGTGACGCTCATAGCCATGGAAGCCGCCAGCACAGCTGTAATGGTAATCACATGTTTCTTCTTCATAATTACACCCCCATATGAAAAACTTTTCATGGAATTTTTATCCTCTTCTAATGCTACTGTACTCTGTTTTTCCTTAAGAAACAACTGCTTTCCGCCATTCGTAAGAAAGCCTTAAACAAATCGTAATATCCGTAACATAAGGATTTTTCCGCTGTCATCACACACAAAAAAACCGGAAAATTTCCCACCGTATTTTCAACACCGCCAAACTGTGCTATGATAAAAAATATACAAAATCTTAACACGAAAGAAAAAAGGAGGTGTATCCATGGAAAAAATCAAAAAATATCTGCCCAAATTTCGGCCCAACTGGCGAGGCGCACTGCCGGTGGTGCTTTTTTTCGGTGCATCTTTCCTGTTGGTGGCAGTGTTTTTTGACCTGCAATTTGTTATGACCGCTTCCATCATGACGGTGCTGTTCCAGATCCGCCATGCCCGATACAACTCCTGGGGTATCTTTTCCGTCAGCTGGTCATCTGCGAAGCCCTTGCTCTTTTTGCCATAATCGCCACGTTGGATACACCCCTTTCTCTGCTCTTGAATTTCACCATTCCCTTTGCGTTGGTTTTCCTGCAATCTTCACAATTTGTGCCAAAAGGCTACTTTGCCAGTGCCATGATATTCGTATTCCTGCAATTCATGCCGCCGGAACCAAAAGATTTCGCCGTACAGCTGGAAGTGGTACTGGTTTGCTGGGTATTCCTGGCCATCGTACTGAAACTGTATCCCTATTTGCAGCGAGGCAAAAAGCAGGCAAAACCTACGGTTCAGACACTGCACACCGGCCTGAAACAGCTTTCTCAAATGCTTACCCGCATTGCTGACGGGGAAACAGACGATGATTTTTCCAAAGAACTTTACAAATTAGAAGACACTTACCACCGCATGGCATATCAGATGCAGACGTTGTTCCAGAAAGGCGACCACAGCAAAAAATGCTTCGATATGCTGGCGGTCATGTTCCAGCGGAGTTTTTATCTGGTACGGGACAAAGCCTGGCAGCAGGATGAAGTCCAGCAAAATGCTCTGCCTCGTCTAACAGAGGTGGCGGAACTGGCAGAAGAAGCCTCTCAGACTCTCAACGAAACAGACAATACGGAACTCATTGCAAAAGCCCGCGATCTTTTGCAGCAAAGAGAAATGCCGAAGGACGGGTGCTCATCTTTTACCGAAGCTGTCTGCACATGCTCATACTAATTTGTCACACCTACCCTGCCACAAAGAAACAGAATCTCCAGTGGTTCGGCGTAGACTGGCAGGAAACATGGCTGAAATTCCGGCGGCGTATTTCCCGCCATTCCATCGAAACCCGGTTTGCCCTGCGGCTTTCCGTGGTGCTGACCATCAGCTGCGGCGCCAAGGCAATCTCCCACGCAAACCATGTATACTGGTTCCCTCTGAACGCATTTTTGCTGCTCCAGCCCAGTTTTGAGGACAGCGAGCATCGTCTGGTGACTCGTCCCATCGGTACGGCTTTGGGCTGCCTTCTGGCGGCGCTGGCAGAGCCTTTTCTGCCGACGGTACCCATGCAGTTTGCCTTTGCTTTTCTCATGATGTTCTTCATGTACTGCTCCACCCCCGGCACATGGGTGCAGCCCATTTTCTCCACCAGTTTTGCACTGATTCTGGCGTCCATGTCCATGCAGGACAATACATTGATCTGGCTGCGTATCGCCTATGTCATCACGGCGGTGCTGCTGGTTTCCGTCATCAACCTGTTTTTCTTCCCTACCACAAAAGAAAAGCAGTTTGCCCTGAACCTGCGGCGGCTCTTCCAGCTCCACGCCTCCTACTGGGAAATTGCCAGACGGAGTTTGTCACAAAATGTGGATTTACATGAGTACAATGAACTGCTGACAGAGTTCCATATGATCTACGCCCAATACAGAGAATACATACAGAAAGAACTGCCGGGAGAAACGGGCACAGTGTATCATGAGCTGCTGGTGACCCCCTGGAAAACATTCTCCGAACTGGAACAGACAGCATATCTCATGCAGACAGGCTCGGCGGAACAGGACGAATATCCAGCCCTCATGGATTTGACCATGCAGCTGCAAAAGGAAATCTTCCCGCCCCAGCCCACAACGCCTTCCATTGCCCTTCACCGGGATTTTAGGGACAAAGACCTGACTTATGTACTGACCCAGTACATGCGCAACAGCGGACATCTGCGATCCTTATACAGTCAGGTGGCAAGCAACACTCTGATATTCAAAACAAAAGAACTTGCCCGCAAATAAAAACAGAGCATTTCTCCAAAAAGAAATGCTCTGTTTTTTTATTTTCCGCGGAAATTGCGGATATCTTGGGAAATCTCCCGTAGTTCTTCTTTGGACAAGGTATCCAGATGTTCCAGACGATCCATGAACATCAGCAGACTTTCGTTATAGCGAATCTTGTTGAACTCCACAAAGTAATTGACTACAACACCGGGAATGAGGGCAATGACAAAAATACCGTAAAGCACCAGTATCACCGTCAGGATACGCCCCACAGCCGTTACCGCCACAATATCCCCAAAACCGATGGTGGTAGATGCGGCAAAGCAATACCATAAGCCATCGGAAAAGGTGGTAATGTCCGGCTCTACCTGCCAGACGCGCCAAAAGCAACCAGCAGCAAAACTGCCACATAACCGAGGGTAAAGTGTTCCACATGGGTGGTATGGATGATCTTACAAAGCAGGGGAAATCTGCACATATATTTCTCCTTTCAGGTCATTTTTACAGGGTTACAAAAAAATACCCCGTATTTTTTTGGGAGGGAAATACGGGGGAATCAAAAATCGCTATGGGGTTATACTGCACATAACCCCATAGGATGACGTAAGCTTATTTGCCTCTGACGATTCTGGACAGCTGGATCAGCAGGGTAGGCGCAAATGCCAGACCTACGATCTGACCGATGTTTGTCAGTGTCAGAGCGTTGTCAATGTCAAACAATCCATGGAGTGCAGGCACAAACAGTACCAGCATCAGCAGCAGTGTGCCTACAAAGAAAGCACCTACGCTGTAAGGATTGGAAGGCAGACGGAAGATGGAACGGGAACCGCGGCAGTTGAAACCGTGGAACAGACGTGCCATACAAAGTGTTGCGAAAGCCATGGTGCAAGCCATGCCGTTGTTGATCTGCATACCCAGATAGAAAGCAACCATGGTTGCCACTGCAATGAGAGCACCCTGGATACCCAGTGTCTGCAAAAAGTCTTTTGTCAGAATGCCTTCTTTGGGGCTTCTGGGTTTCTGGTTCAGCAGGTCGCCAGTGGGTTTTTCCATGTTTACTGCCAGTGCAGGCAAGCTGTCTGTCAGCAGGTTGATGAACAGCAGCTGTACTGCCGTGAAAGGCAGAGGCAGGCCAAACAGAGATGTGATCATAACCACCAGAATACCAGCCAGGTTACCGGAAAGCAAGAACTGGATGGAGTTCTTGATGTTGGTGTATACGTTTCTGCCGTTGGCTACGGCTTTAACGATGGTTGCGAAGTTATCGTCTGTCAGAATCATGGACGCTGCGTCCTTGGATACTTCTGTACCAGTAATACCCATGGCAATACCGATATCAGCCTGTTTCAGTGCGGGAGCGTCGTTGACGCCGTCACCTGTCATAGCTGCCACATGACCTCTATCCTGCCATGCTCTTACGATACGGATTTTATGCTCGGGAGATACACGGGCATAAACGGAAATATGTTCTACTTCGTTGCGAAGTTCTTCGTCTGTCATTTTTTCCAGCTCGCTGCCTTCTACGGCTCTGTCCCCATCCTGGAGGATACCGATTTCTCTTGCGATGGCAGAAGCTGTGATCTTATGGTCACCGGTAATCATAACAGGACGGATACCAGCTCTGCGGCAGTCCGCAACAGCAGGCGCGGATTCCACACGAGGAGGGTCCATCATAGCAATCAAACCAGTGAAGATCAGGTCGTTTTCGTCCTCCAGTGTCAGAGGGCGGTTTTCAGAAAGAACCTTTTTGGCAAATGCCAGTACACGCAGGCCCTGAGAGGAGAAGTCTCTGTTCTGGTCTACAATGGCACTGCGGATTTCGTCTGTCAAAGGCAGGACTTCGCCGTTCTGTTCCACGGAAGTACATCTTGCCAGCAGCACGTCAGGGGCGCCTTTGATGAGCATTTCATAGCGTTCGTTTCTGAAATGCAGAGTAGACATGAGTTTTCTGTCGGAGTCAAAGGGAATTTCCTGCAAACGAGGGAATTCTTCTCTGACTTTATTTTCATCGCCGCCAATGGTACGGCAGAAGGACAGCAGAGCGGTTTCCGTAGGGTCGCCCACTGCTGTTTCGCCGTTGATGGCGCCGTCATTACACAATACACTTTCTGCCACCAGACCGTTCACAGCTTTTTCATTGCCGTTGGCTTCTTCGGGCTCCCAAACTTTGCCGTTGGCATAAGCTTTCTTTACAGTCATGCGGTTCTGTGTCAAAGTACCTGTTTTATCGGAACAGATAACGGATACACAGCCCAGACCTTCCACGGCACGGAGATTTTTGATGATGGCGTTTTCTTTTGCCATTTTCTGCGTACCGATGGCCAGACCAATGGTCACGATGGAGCTGAGAGCTTCAGGAATGGCCGCAACTGCCAGAGCCACGGCAAACATCAGGGATTCTGCCAGGCCCATATTCCGCCATACACCCAAACCAAAGACGATGGCACAGATCACCATGATGATGATGGACAGTTTCTTGGAGAAATCGTCCAGACTGCGCTGAAGGGGTGTTGCCTTTTCCTGAGCGGATTCCATCAAATCAGCGATCTTACCGATTTCTGTCTGCATCCCTGTGCCTGTCACCAGTACCACCGCGCGGCCGTAGGACACCAGAGAGCTGCTGTATACCATATTCAGTCTATCACCCAAAGGCAGTTCATCCTGATCGATGGGTGTGTCGATTTTATTTACGTTTTCAGATTCCCCTGTCAGTGCGCTTTCGCTGACCTGCAAGGAGAAGTTCTGCAATACACGGCCGTCTGCTGCGGTCACGTCCCCTGCTTCCAGCAGCAGGATGTCGCCGGGCACCAGTTCTGCCGCAGGCACTTCCATTTTCTGACCGTCACGAATGACGCGAGCATTGGGTGCTGCCATGGCTTTCAAGCTGTCCAGAGATTTCTGGGCTTTGAAATGCTGCACTGTACCCAAAATGGCATTGAGAATCAACACTGCCAGAATAACGATGGTGCCTTCCACACCGCCTGTCAGAGCGGAAATGATGGCTGCGATAATCAAAATCACAACCAACAGGTCAGCAAACTGTTCTGCAAATACCTGCAAAACGCCTTTGCGCTTGCCTTCCTGCAATTTGTTGTAGCCGTACTGTTCCAGCCGTTTTTTGGCTTCTTCCGCTGTCAGCCCGTTCATGGAGCTGTTCATCTGCTGCAGGAGTTCTTCCTGCGATAATTTCCATTGTTTGTCCATAGAAATTCCCCTTTCTCTGTGTCCCGTGCAAATAAAAAAGACTTTTATTGCACCGAATCCTCTCGTTATGCAATAAAAGTCTTGCTTTTCAAGAAAATTTTCTTTTAGCCGCGCCCGGGTGATAGCACCGAGATGACGAACGCTGACGATGCGGCTTGCCGCACAAGCTACTCCCTTTTATTACAATGACTCTACCATACTTTTGCACAAAAGGCAAGAGAAAAATTCATACAAATTGCAATTTTCTTTTTTCCCCTGTTATTTTGCCCCAAAGTCCCTGATTTCTCCCTCTTTTTTCCCGAAAACGCCCTTTCTGTTTTTTTGGCAGTCTGCATTTGCATTTTCCTGTCATTATGCAAATATAACGAAATTTTGCATGCAAATCCATGCAATTTTTTTCAAAAAAGGGGCTTGTTTTTTTCTTAACGTGGGTCTATGATAAATGCGTCAACTACATACGGCAGTATCTTCAGGGCAGGGTGAAATTCCCGATCGGCGGTATAGTCCGCGAGCGCAGCGATGCGCAGGACTTGGCATAGGTTCAAGTCAGGATTTGGTGAGATTCCAAAACCGACAGTATAGTCTGGATGGAAGAAGATCATGACAGCACAAGGCAGAAGCATCTGTTTTTGTTCTGTTCTTTTGTGTATGCCGAAAACGGGTGTATTTGTGATGCCCTTTGTTTTTTGCATATGCTTATTTTCTATGGATTTATGAGCCCTGAGTGGATGGTTTCCCGTCTGTTCAGGGTTATTTTTTTGCGAAAAAGGAAGTGGAGGAAATGGAAAAACAGGATTTTATGCGGCGAGCCATGGCCCTTGCCAAAAACGGCATCGGCGCCGTTGACCCCAACCCACTGGTGGGCGCGGTCATTGTCAAGGACGGCGAAATCATCGGCGAAGGCTGGCACGCACGTTTTGGCGGACTCCACGCAGAGCGGAACGCTCTGGCAAACTGCCGCACCTGCCCTGAAGGTGCTACCATCTATGTGACTTTGGAGCCCTGCTGTCACTACGGCAAGACACCTCCCTGCACAGAAGCCCTTCTGGAAGCAGGTATTGCCAAAGTGGTCATTGGCTCCCGTGACCCCAATCCCAAAGTAGCTGGCAAAGGGGCAGCTATTTTGAGAGGGGCAGGTGTTGAGGTGGAAGAAGATTTCCTGCGGGAGGAATGTGACGCCCTTAACGGCCCTTTCTTTCACTACATCACCACGAAGCGCCCTTATGTGGCAATGAAATACGCCATGACTGCCGACGGAAAAATCGCCACAGTCACCGGAGCTTCTCAGTGGATCACCAACGAGGGCAGCCGCCATCATGTACACCAACTGCGGCGGCGGTATCCAGCCATTCTGGCAGGCATCGGCACCGTTCTGGCGGACGACCCCATGCTGAACTGTCGGCTGGGAGATGATGGACGAAATCCCATCCGCATCATCTGCGACAGCAAACTGCAAATTCCACTGGAAAGCAAACTGGTGCAGACGGCAAAGGACATTCCTCTGATTGTAGCTACCTGTTCCAAGGACGAGGAAAAACAGGCAGCACTGACAGCAAAAGGGGCGGAAGTGTTGGTCTTTGACGGGGAAAAAGTTCCCCTCGCTGCCCTTATGGACAAACTGGGGGAAAAACAGATCAGCGGTATCCTGCTGGAAGGCGGCGCCACACTGAACGGGGCTTTTCTGGAAGCAGGACTGGTACAACGGGCGTATGTATACATTGGGGCAAAAGTATTTGGGGGCGCAGCAGCAAAATCACCCATTGCAGGAGGCGGGGTTCTCCTTCCATCGGAAGCTGCTGACCTGCATCTGGCAGAAGTACAGACCTTCGGAAACGATGTACTCTGCGTTTATGATTTCCCGAAACAGGAGGCGAAGTAAATGTTCACAGGCATCATTGAGGAACTGGGCACCATTCGGGGTGTTTCCCTCACCAAAGACGGCGGCGAGCTGCAAATTGCCGCAACCACCGTACTGGGCGGCACAAAGCTGGGAGACAGCATTGCCGTCAACGGTACCTGTCTGACGGTGACGAAACTGGAAAAAGACGGCTTTACAGCCTTTGTCATGGCGGAAAGCCTGCGCCGCACCAATCTGGGAAACCTGAAACGGGGCAGCGTGGTACATCTGGAAAGAGCTATGGCGGCAGACGGGCGTTTTGGCGGGCATATGGTTACGGGGCACATTGACGGGCAAGGCACTTTCCTTTCCCAGAAACCGGAGGGACAAGCCGTTGTCCTCACCATCGGTGCAGACCCGGAAATCCTTTCGGGCATTGTGGAAAAAGGCTCCATCGCCATTGACGGCACCAGCCTGACAGTCATGGATGTGGGCAAAGACAGCTTCCGTGTGGGCATCATTCCCCACACTGGCGGACACACAGCCCTTTTAGACCGTCCCAAAGGCTATACCTGCAATCTGGAAACAGACGTCATCGGCAAATACATTCAGAAATTTTTAGCAAAGAATACAGAATCCACTCCCAAGAAATCCACACTGACCATGGATTTTCTTCGGGAAAACGGATTTTAAACATAGGAGGATTACGTTATGCGTGCATATAACACCATTGAAGAAGCATTGGAAGAACTGCGTCAGGGTCGGATGATTCTGGTGACCGACGACCCGGACAGAGAAAACGAAGGGGATTTGATTTGTGCGGCAGAATTTGCCACCACAGAAAACGTGAACTTTATGGCAACCCACGGCAAAGGGCTTATCTGCATGCCCATGAGTGAAGAACTGGGCAAAAAGCTCATGCTGCCCCAGATGGTTTCTGACAACACAGACAACCACTGCACCGCTTTCACCGTTTCCATTGACCATGTGGACACCACCACAGGCATTTCCGCCGAAGAACGTGGCTACACCGCAAGAAAATGCGTGGAAGACGACGCAAAACCCCAGGATTTCCGTCGTCCCGGTCACATGTTCCCTCTGATTGCACGCAGAGGCGGCGTGCTCACCAGAGAAGGACACACAGAAGCTACCGTTGACCTCATGCGTCTGGCTGGGCTGAAACAGTGCGGTCTGTGCTGCGAAATCATGGCAGACGACGGCACCATGATGCGTACCCCTTCCCTGTGGGAACTGGCTGACAAATACAACCTGAAATTCATCACCATCCACGATTTGCAGAACTACTGCCGCCGCAACGAAAAACACGTCATTCGGGAAGCAGAAGCGAAAATGCCCACCAGATTCGGAGAATTCCGCATTTTCGGCTATGTCAACGACCTGACTGGCGAACACCATGTTGCACTGGTGAAAGGCGACATTGGCGACGGCAAAAACTTACTGTGCCGTGTACACTCCGAATGCCTGACTGGTGACGTATTCGGTTCCCGCCGCTGCGACTGCGGACAGCAGCTTTCCGCAGCCATGGCACAGATCGAAAAAGAAGGCAGAGGCATCCTGCTGTATATGCGTCAGGAAGGCAGAGGCATCGGGCTCATCAACAAACTGAAAGCCTACGAACTGCAGGAAAGAGGCAGAGATACCGTAGAAGCCAACCTGGAACTGGGCTTTGCACCTGATCTGCGGGAATACTGGATCGGGGCGCAGATTTTGCAGGACTTGGGCGCAAAAGAACTGCGGCTCCTTACAAACAACCCCACAAAGGTTTATGGTCTGGACGGCTTCGGCGTTTCCATTGTGGAACGTGTGCCCATCGAAATCGCACCCCAGGAAGATGATGAATTCTATTTGCAGACAAAACAGCAGAAAATGGGTCACATTTTCTCTCACATTTTATAAAAACAACGTCAGGAGGATACAGCAATGAAAGTTTTAGAAGGATATTTAAACGGCAAGGGTATGAAAATCGGCATTGTTGCCGCAAGATTTAACGAATTTATCGTCAGCAAACTGGTCAGCGGCGCAGAAGACGCTCTGGTGCGTCACGGCGTAGACGGTGACGACATTTCTCTGGCATGGGTTCCCGGGGCTTTTGAAATCCCCACCATTGCACAGAAAATGGCAAAAAGCGGCAAATACGACGCCATCCTGTGTCTGGGCGCAGTCATCCGCGGTGCAACCAGCCACTATGACTACGTTTGCAACGAAGTTTCCAAAGGCACTGCACACATCGCCCTGGAAACAGGCGTACCTGTTATGTTCGGCGTACTGACCACAGACACCATTGAACAGGCCATCGAACGTGCCGGCACAAAAGCAGGCAACAAAGGCTATGACGTAGCATGCGCTGCCATCGAAATGGTGGATCTGGCAAGAAACATGTAATAAAAAGGTGTCGACGAAGTCGAACACCTTTCGTCAAAGGCTCATTTCACTCAAGCCTTTGACGATTAGACAGAAGTATAAAGCAGTTGGGTCAAGCACTTTGCTCCGCAAAGTCAGCTTCGCTGCCCCCGTTTTCTTCGGGGTGCAGAATATCCATCGGCTCAAAAGCCTTGAAACTCCTGCTTTTCCCCTCGGGATTCTATTTGGGAAACCCCACACCGCAAGAGATGCGGACAGCCTTTTATGGCTGGCGTTTGCAAAGCAAACGTGTTGACCCTTTGTTTCCCAAACCCTTCCGCGTTCTGAAAAATGTATCATATTACTTGAAATTCTCTTTTCCCTTCCCGCTTTTTTTGGTATACTAATGCCAGAGAAACGAAAGGAGCGAAAGCCATGATTCACGATACTTATACCTTTCAGGATTTAAGCGAGGTATGTTATCACCTCAGCAAATACAAAAACGTCAAAGAGGAATGGCGGGCAGATTTCTGCAACATCTACGGAGAACTGGTTGCCAGCTTTGACAGCGACGAAGAAACCATGGAACGTCTGAAAGACCCGGACGAAACATACGCCATGGTGACAGAACTGATGGATATTGCCATGATGATGGGGAAAACATGGTAATGCCATTCTCAAATTCAAACTCCATAAAAACAGCATAAAAAAAAGACATTTTCCTTTGGAAAATGTCTTTTTCTTTTGCCTTTCTTCTTATTATATAGAAGAAAAAAGGCAGAGCCAGCAGCTGCCCTTAAGAAAACATTGTTTTTGCTGCTTCGATTTCTTAAGGGTAGCTGCGACAGCTATCTTCATAAGAAAACAGACCTGATAAAGTCTTTCTTTGTTTTCTTATGAAGAAGCCCCTAAATTTCTCTGCCCAAAAATATCTTATTTGTAGTTTTTGCTGGAATCTTTCAGCAGTACGTCGTGCGCGCCGCCTTCTACCAAGCTGGTTGTGGAAATAACAGTGATTTTTGCTTTTTCCTGCAGTTCGGGGATGGACAGAACGCCGCAGTTGCACATGGTGGATTTTACTTTCTTCAGAGACAAACCTACGTTGTCGTGGAGGCTGCCTGCGTAAGGAACGTAGGAGTCAACGCCTTCTTCAAAGGACAGTTTCGCGTCGCCGCCCATGTCGTAACGCTGCCAGTTTCTTGCTCTGGAGGAACCTTCGCCCCAGTATTCTTTCATGTAGCTGCCGTTGATGTTTACTTTGTTTGTAGGGCTTTCGTCAAAACGAGCGAAGTATCTGCCCAGCATGATGAAGTCCGCACCCATAGCCAGTGCCAGTGTCATGTGGTAGTCATAAACGATACCGCCGTCGGAGCAGATGGGGATATAAATACCTGTTTCTTTGAAGTATTCATCTCTTGCCTGTGCTACTTCGATAACTGCGGAAGCCTGACCACGGCCGATACCTTTCTGTTCTCTTGTGATACAGATGGAGCCGCCGCCGATACCAACTTTTACGAAGTCTGCGCCGCATTCAGCCAGGAAACGGAAGCCTTCTGCGTCTACAACGTTACCAGCGCCGATTTTCACTGTGTCGCCGTATGTTTCTCTTACCCAGTCCAGAGTCATTTTCTGCCATTCGGAATAACCTTCGGAGGAGTCAATGCACAGGATGTCAACGCCTGCTTCTACCAGTGCGGGCACACGTTCTTTAAAGTCACGAGTGTTGATACCAGCGCCTACTACATAACGTTTCTGTGCGTCCAGCAGTTCGTTTTTGTTTTCTTTATGGCTGTCATAGTCTTTACGGAATACCAGATACTGCAGTCTGCCTTCATCGTCTACGATGGGCAGCTGGTTGATCTTGTTGTCCCAGATGATGTCGTTTGCTTCTTTCAGTGTTGTGCCAGCAGGGGCATAGATCAGCTGATCCAGAGGAGTCATGAATTCTTTTACTTTCACGTCTCTGTCCAGACGGCTCACACGGTAGTCTCTGCTTGTTACCATACCTACCAGTTTGCCCTGAGCAGTACCATCTGTGGTAACAGCTACTGTGGAGTGGCCTGTTCTTTCTTTCAGGTTCAGAATATCCTGCAGTGTGCTTTCGGGGCTGATGTTGGAATCACTGATAACAAAACCAGCTTTGTAAGCCTTAGCTCTTGCTACCATAGCAGCCTGGCTTTCGATGGACTGAGAGCCGAAAATGAAGGAGATGCCGCCTTCTTTTGCCAGAGCCACTGCCATTTTGTCGTCAGATACTGCCTGCATAACAGCGGAAACCAGCGGAATGTTCATGGTCAAAGCGGGTTCTTCACCTTTTTTGAATTTTACCACGGGTGTTTTCAGACTCACGTTATCTACCATACATTCTTTGGAAGAATACCCGGGTACCAGCAGGTATTCGCTGAAAGTTCTGGAAGGTTCTGTAAAGTAAGTTGCCATTTTCTTCTCTCCTTTTCAAATACTGGGTGATGGTTAGCTATCATAAAAGCCCGGAGGCTTTTGGTTTCTCTGGATAAAAAAAGAGGAAAAGCGCTTCTTTCTGTTCTTTTCCTACCTTACAATTTTACCGAAATTTCTTTTTTCCGTTTCTGATTTCTCTTTTGTGTATACAACATGCCGTTGTCCTTGTATTGCATACGATTTTAGCACTAAAAAGCCCCCTGTTCAAGGGGGCAGAGACATTTTTTTTGTTTTTGTGAAATTCGTCGTTTTTTGCCTGCAAAAAGGCTCCTTTCTTAGGTTCTTCTTTGCAGATAGCCCAATGCCAAACGGGCTACGGCACCGATGACAAAACCCGTCACCACGCCGGTCACCAGCAAAAACGGCAGATAGTACGCCATTTTGATGTTTTCCACCACAGCCGCAGCCACAATGATCTGCCCCACGTTATGGAACACACCACCCATGACACTGACACCGGTGATGCTGACCTTTCCTGTTTTCTTCAAAAGGGCCATGACCCCCAGAGAAAGGAGGGCACCTGCCAGAGAGTACAGCAGTCCCGCAAAGCCCTGGAACAGCAGTCCTGACATGAGGACACGCACCAGGGAAATGAAAAATGCTGACTTGGTATCTATATGATACAGGACAATGACGATGATGACGTTTGCCAGACCCAGCTTCATGCCAGGCACCAACAAAGGCAGCGGAATAAGCATTTCCACATAGCCCATGAGGATAGCCAATGCCGCAAAAAGTCCGTATTGCGCTACTTTACTGCTTCTCATATCATCCCACCACCGCATCTACTGTATTTTCCGTACCTGCTTCAATGGTGACTACCATTTTATGAGGCAGGCAGACAATGGTTTCTCCTGTTTTATGGACGCGTTTCTGGTCGGCACAAAGACCGTCCCGGCAGTCCGCTTCGATGACATCCGCCCAGCCATCTTTGATTTCTACTATATTATATCCTTCCGGTGTTTCCACCCGATAGGTGGTATCTTCGTCCAAAGGCAGTTCCTGCACCACCTGTCCGTCCACGGTGATGACCGCTTTGCCGCCGTCTTCGGCGCTGCCCAAAAACACCAGATAGATAATCCCCGCTAAAACCAGTACCCCTGCAATCAAAATCAAATCCAGGCGTTTCATCTCTCCACCACTTTCTATTTTATTTCTAAAAAAATCTTATATAGGAAAAAAAGGAAGCGCGTGCTTCCTTTTTCCAGTAGTAGTAGGATTTATTATTGTAGTACATAAAAAAATGCCCAGAACCGGAATCGAACCAGTGACACGAGGATTTTCAGTCCTCTGCTCTACCAACTGAGCTATCTGGGCACATTGCATCTTTGATGCTTGTACATTGTAACGCAGATTTGCAGTTCTGTCAACACCAAATTTCAAAAAAAAATACAAAATTTCATTTTTTCTTTCTGAGAAGAACAAAAGGGGAAAACAAAGCAAATTCCCCTTCAGAAACCAATCCTCATAAGAATAGCCGGAATCTTCCGTTCACAATAATTCCGGCTATCTTTATTTTCTTATGAAAAAACGCCTAGGGTTTCTCTGTTTTTCAAATCAGCCTTTTTCTTTCGCCTTTTCATCCCAATAATCGCAGGAAATGCCCACAACATCGGAGGTAAAGGGTGTGCCGTCTTTTTTCTTGAAATGCCGTGTGGCACGGAAGGCATATTTTGCCCCCACGAAAAGCACAGGCAAGTTACAGTACACGATGATGATATTGCCCAGGTCTGAGATATACCACAAGTTCCCCAGTTCCAGCCCCGCCATGACGGACAGAACACCAAAGGGAATGAACACCAGAGCCCCCAGAATCCGCACAAAATAAATGAAGGGACGTTTGCGGCTGATGCGGTTTGCGGCAATCTCCGCGAAAATGATGAAGCCCACAATACAAGTATAGGCAAAAAGTCCATAGCAGACACTGATGAGCAATGTCACCAGACTATCGGCACCGCTGCCCGGTGTCAAAGAGGTAATGGATGCCAGATATAAAGGCAGCTGCTGGGTTTTCAGGCCTTCCCAAGCCGCCGGGTCTGCGCTCCACAGGTGCGCCATAACAACAATAAAACCAGACAGTGTGCAGACCACCATGGTATCCAGGAAAACACCTAACGCCTGCACCACGCCCTGTTCACAGGGATGTTCCGCGTCAGAAGCAGCTGCGGACATGGTGATTGTCCCCTGACCTGCTTCATTGGACATGAGTCCACGTTTTACCCCTTGTGCAAGAGCTGTACCGAAGAAACCACCGAATACAGCCTCCGGTGTGAATGCGCCGCCAAATACCGCACCAAAGAAATAAGGGATGGTGCCGATATTCAAGAGAGCGATAAACAGTACCGTACCGCAGTAAATCACCGCCATGACGGGTACCATCTTGTCTGTCACCGCTGTGATTTTATGGATACCGCCAAAGGCAAAAAATGTAGTGCCGCCAATAAGCAGAATGCCTGTGATGCAGTAAAGCATAGATGTCCGTGAGAATGTTTCCCCTGTGATAATTTCCGCCACAGAGCCAACGGAAGAAAATACATTGAACGCCTGCGCAGGCAGACAGAACATGGCGTACAAAATGAAGATGCAGGAAAGCAAAACGCCTACCCATGCCCGGTTGCCCATGATCTTTTTGCCATAGAACGGCAGACCGCCTACCAGTTCATCGCCTTTTCTTTCTTTGAAAATCTGTGCCAATGTGGCTTCCATAAATGCCGTTGCCATGCCGAAAAAGGCGCTGACCCACATCCAGAACAATGCACCGGGGCCGCCAACAGCAATGGCACCTGTGACACCCATGATATTCCCCGGCCCTACACGCATGGCAGAACTGAGGAAGAATGCCGCCAGCGGTGTAATGCCTACGGCTGCTGTCTTTCGGTCAATGAGAATCCGCAGACCCTTACGGAAATGGGTCACCTGGATAAATCCTGTTTTAATGCTGAAAAAGATACCAGAGCCAATGAGGATGACAATGGCAAAGGACAAATTCCCCAAAATGGGAATGGACGCATACCAGTCAAAATTGGTTGGGAATCCCCACAGAAAATCCGCAATGGGTACCACAAAGTCAAAAACCTGATTGACGGCATCAAATATTTCTTTCATGTGAAACTCTCCCCTTTTCTCCCCGTATTACCGTCTTATCGTTTTTCCTGCATAACGGAAATGATGGTGCTGTCCATGGGCGCCATACCTTCCATGCTGATACGGCCCAGATTTTTGGCTGTCTGTTCCGCTGTGGAACCGATAACGCCGAAATTATGGGGAATAGCGGTATTGTTCATGGCAAGCATAGCGGAAAGGAATGCCGCATGTACCCCTGCATAAGCTTTCAGGGCGCATCCAGTGCTGCCGCCGTCACAAATCATACCTGTCAGGTTTGCTGCCATATGATCCATAGCCGCTGCCACTTCTGCCGCACCGCCGCCCATGAGCAGGACGATACCAGCCGCCGCACCGCTGCCGCCGCCCAATACACAGCCGCAAAGAGCAGAAAGTCTGCCGGTGTAATGTTTACTGTAAATGGTAATCAGACCGCTGAGAGCCACGGCTCTGCGGATGGTGTCTTCGTCTGCGCCAATGCTTCTGCCATAAGAAACCACAGGCATGGAGCACAGAATACCATGAGAACCGCTGCCCACAATGCTCATGGCAGGGAAAGGCAGACCAGCCAGACGGGCATCCATAGCCGCTGTTGTCAAATGCTGGGCACGGGAAATCATATCATCCCCCAGAACACCTTTTGCACGGAAAGCATCCAGTGTAGCACCGATGGAAAGCCCTGCGCCTTTTGCACCTTCTGCGGAAAGGGCGCAGTTCATGTCGATCATATCCTGCACAAAGGCAATTTCTTCAGAAGGGACTGTTTTTACATAGTCCACGAAATCCACTACGGTCACTGTATCGAAAGGAAAAGGCTTTTCTGCTTCTGCTGCCTTTGTTTCCGCTTCAAAAATCACTTCGCCGTCTTTCCAAACCTTTGTGATGTTGCTGTGTTTCACTTCGATGAGGGCTTTGCCTGTGCCTTTGTCTGTTTCCACTTCTGCCAGAATGTAGATTTCTTCTTTGGATTTGTCTACGGCAGTAGTTACGTCAATGTCCATGCCCTTCACACGGTCTGCGTCGGCTTCTGTGACGGGTTTCAGACATTCCAGCCCCAGTGTCCAGTCACCGCAGACAGCACCCAGCAGAGCAGCCATTTCGCAGCCCAGTTCCTTTGTGCCGGGGATAGCGCAGGAAAAGGCGTTTTTGTACATGCCGCCGTTCATTTCCACATGGATTTTCTTGATATTCCCTTCAGCCGCCGCTGCCGCTCTTGCGGAAGCCAGTGCAATGGCACCTACTTCTGTTACGCCCAAAGCGGGGCTGATCTCTTTTTTCAATAACGCTGTCAATTCTCTCATAGCATATTCCTCCCTTGTATTTCTCTTTAAACAAGATAACACGATTTTCCGTAAAATGCCAGAGAGAGCCCCCTTCCTTTTGCAAAAACTCCAGATTTTTTTTATTTTCCGGTTTTGCCTTATTTTTCAGCGATTCTGCCATGATGTCTGATAATATATCGTGCATTTTGCCCCACTCCATTGTTTTTTTCTATACATCCTACTATAATAGACCTCACCGCATCTGGTATTATTACCAAATGTGTGCACATGTTTTTATACATTATTATTGTTTCACAAGTAGGGGGGTATCATTTATGGAACAAAAAAGAGAAAGGTTCTCCTCCCGACTGGGCTTCATCCTCATTTCCGCAGGCTGCGCAATCGGGCTGGGGAACGTATGGAAATTTCCTTACATCACCGGACAGTATGGCGGCGCTGCCTTTGTGCTGATTTACATCGCCTTTTTGATCCTCATGGGGATTCCCATTCTGGTGGCGGAACTTTCTGTTGGCCGTGGCAGCCAGCGCAGTATCGCGCGCGCCATGGACGTATTGGAGCCGAAAGGCACCAAATGGCATTGGTATAAATATCTCGGCATGGCCGGTAACTACATCCTGATGATGTTCTACACCACAGTAGCCGGCTGGATGCTTTACTATTTCTTTAAAACTGCCGGCGGCGGCTTTGAAGGGCTGGATGCGGAAGGCATCGGCACAGCCTTTAACACCATGCTGGGCAGACCCGGTCTGATGACTGGATTTATGGTAGTGGTTGTCCTTCTTTGCTTTGCCATCTGCGCTCAGGGCTTACAGGCCGGCGTAGAAAAAATCACCAAAGTCATGATGCTGATGCTTCTGCTTCTGATGATCGTACTGGCAGTGCGTTCCGCATTGCTGGAAGGCGGCGAAGCTGGTCTGGAATTCTACCTGAAACCCAATTTCAGCGCACTGAAAGAATACGGCCTGCTGGAAGTGCTTTTCGCGGCACTGGGTCAGGCGTTCTTCACACTGAGTATCGGTATCGGTGCCATTGCCATCTTCGGCAGTTACATCGACAAATCCCGTTCTCTGACAGGGGAAGCCATCCTCATCACCATTTTGGACACCTTTGTAGCGTTCATGGCTGGTATGATCATCTTCCCTGCATGCTTCGCTTACGGCGTAAACCCTGGTCAGGGTCCTTCCCTGATCTTCGTCACACTGCCCAACGTGTTCAACAACATGCCCGGCGGCAGACTCTGGGGCTCTTTGTTCTTCCTGTTCATGTGCTTTGCGTCTTTCTCCACCGTCATTGCCGTGTTCCAGAACATCATTTCCTTTGCCACAGACCTGACAAACGCCAGCAGAAAGAAAGTTATCATCATCAATGTGATTGCCATCATTCTGCTGTCCATGCCTTGTGTACTGGGCTATAACCTGTGGAGCGGCTTCCAGCCCTTCGGCCCTGACTCCGCAGTGCTGGATCTGGAAGACTTCCTTGTAAGCCAGAACATCCTGCCTCTTGGCAGTTTGATCTTCGTCCTGTTCTGCAGCTGGAAAATGGGCTGGGGCTGGGACAACTTCCTGGCAGAAGCCAATGCGGGCAAAGGGCTGAAATTCCCCAGAGGACTGAAAATTTACATCCAGTGGGTACTGCCCCTGATTATCCTGTTCATCTTCGTCATGGGATACTATTCTAAATTCTTCGCAAAATAAAGCGAAAAAAATGTTCGATAAAAGCGTTTTTATAAAAAGGTATGGAAAAAAGCAACTTCCCCTTAAGAAAACATTGATTTTCCTTTTTCTTGATTTCTTAAGGGGAATTGCGACGGCTGCCTTCATAAGAAAACATAACAAAAAATCTTAATAAAAAATAAGAAAGCCAAAATCCTTTGTATCATAAGGGTTTTGGCTTTCTTTGTTTTCTTATGAAGATGCCCCTAAGTTCCATGCCTTTTTGTTTTGCTATAACAAACAGACTTTCTTTCCTTTTTTCCGGGCATATTCCACGGCGGTATAGGCGCCGCCTTCTGCTCGGATGACATACGCAATGACAAAATCCGTCTGCTGGGCCATCCAGCGGTTGCGGCAGACAATGGCGGCTTTATAAGGCACCTTTGCCAGCGTATCCGGCACAAAAGCATCATCAAATCCCCCTTCTTTCACCCTGGGACTGCGGAGAGCAGAGGCGTAGGCCGCCACCAACACCAAACGGATATGGGGATAGGCCATCCGCAACTGCCGTATGATTTGGGCTGCCAGAAAATCAAAATTGCCGTGTCCCCCTACCAGAAAGGTTGTGACACCTTCCAGCAGCACCATCTCCTCGGCGGCAGTGTAAAGATCATCGGCAAGGGTGTCGGGTGCATCCCGATGACCAAAGAAACAACAGATTTTCCCACGCATCATTATCACCCCTTTTACATTCATAATGCATTCATTTTCAATTCACTTTTAATTCAAACAAAAGTCATTTTAAACATATTATCACAAAATAGATATAAAATAAATCCATATTAGATGCAAATTAGAATGAAATTATATTTATATAGAGGTGATATCCATGGGAATCAAAAATCTGTCTATCCGCATTGACGAAGCCATGCTGCACAAACTCCATTTCGTTGCCGACTACGAAGGCCGTTCTGCCAACAGTCAGGTCAACATCCTCATTCGGGACTGCATCCAGAAATTTGAAAAGGAGCATGGAGAAATCCCTATCAAGTAAAAACAGTAAGAAATCAAATATAGCCGGAATCCTTGCCATACAAAGGGTTTCGGCTATTCTGTTTTTATCAGGATTTCGCGCAGATCCCTGTCTGTTCCTTTTTTTATCCTTGACATTTCAGCCTTCCCGCTATATTATTAACATTGTTAATTAACTTCGTTAAGTGTATGGAGGTTCAGAAATGGAGATCGATTGGATGGATATGGTATATTACCAGAAGCAGGTACAAAAACTGACACGCCTGCTCCTGCCCGCAAAACAAACCAATCTCACCGTCAGCGAATGTGAACTGCTGGCATGGCTGTATCAGGAGCCGGAACAGAACGCCCCCGTTCTGCTGAGCCAGCGCAGCGGCATGAAAAAAGAAGCTGTCAGCCGTTGTCTGAAAAGCCTCATGGAAAAAAACTGCATCCGCAAGGAAAAACAGCCCCAGGATGAGCGGAGTTACAAAATCTTTTTGACAGATACCGGCGTGGAAGAACTGCAAAAAGGATACAAAATCATATTGCAGCCCTTTTACGACCTGTGGCGAAGCACAGGAGAAGACTTTGAGGCGTTTTTGCAGTATACAGACAAGATCGTTTCTCATATGAAAAAGGAAGAACAGGAGTGATGCCCATGAATTTTTATAATGCTTTACAAATGGACCCGGCGATATTGAAAGCGAAAATCGCCCAGTGTGATACCCCCGCGGAAAAACGGTTTTACTGGTTCGCTATGGCACTGCGTTCCCTGCTCATTGTAGGCTTTGCGGTTGTGTTCATCAGCGGCCTTGCGAAAGTATTCGGTCAGGACAACACCCCTTTGGCAGTGGCGCTGTTCTGTATCCTGCTAGGTATCCGTTTCGTAAATTTTGAATACTGTATGGGGGATTCCCTGGTGACATTGGGGGCCGCTCTGGCAATTTTTCTGTTCACCCCCACCGCTGTGGCAGTGGCACCGCCTTATCTTGCCATTCCCCTGCATTTTGTGAGCTTTTTCCTGCTGCTCTATATGACTACGCAAAAGCCCGAACTGGGCAACGGCGGTCTGTACAGCTTTGCTTATGTATACCTGACAGGCAACCCTGTTTTCGGGGAAGCACTGGCAAGAAGAACCATGATGGCAGTGGTAGGCTATATCCTCTGCGCCATCATCCTGTACCGGAAACATCGCCACGCCCATGGGGAAGTTCGTTTCCACCATGTGCTTCAGCGGTTCGACCTACGCAATATTGTCCATCTGTGGCAGTTCCGTATGGCTTTGGGCGTTAGTCTGGTGCTGACTGCGGGACGATTCTTCGGCGTGGAGCGGTTTATGTGGATGGGCTTTGCCTGCGCCTCCCTGCTGTGTGAATATCCCTATTCCGACAGCGTCACCGCTCGTTTCTGGCAGCGTATCATCGGGGTTTTCGCAGGCTCCGGCGCTTATCTGGTCATTTACCTCATCACACCCGATTCCCTCCATTTCCTGCTGGGGCCTTTGGGCGGTCTGTGCCTTGGCTTCTGCCGGGACTATCGTTATAAAACCGCTTTCAACTGCTTTGGCGCACTGATGCTGGCAACCGGTATCTATGGTCTGGGCAATGCTGTTGTGCTGCGTATCACAGACACCATTCTGGGCGTGCTTTTCGCCTTGGTATTTACCTTCCTGTTCCAGAAACTGGCTTCTCAGAGAATCAGGGGCAATGCCTGCAAAGAATCTTAAATACAAAAACCACCCTTTTAGGGTGGTTTTATTTTTTCATTTCTTCTTTTACGATATTCACATACTGCCTAAAACCTTTTTCCTCTTTTTCAGGAAAGACAAAACCGAGCGCTTCCGCCACTTTTTCCCCGGTCTGCCGGAAAAGGATGCACGCCTGTTCGAGGGCTGTCCAGAAATGAGAAACGTCCCCATCAGGCAATGTTTCCAAATAAAGGTCATACTGTTCCTTAGGCAGATAATTTTTCAGATACTTTCTCAGCTTGCCGCAGGATACACTAAAATCCGTCTGTGTCCCCACCTGCCACTGGAGCATCTGTTCCAGCATAGGCCGCACCAGTGTATGATAGGTTGTCATGGCAAAGGGCATCTCCTGCCGTGCCAAACCTTTCACCACATCGCACAGATTCCAGTAAAAGGCGTTGCAGCAGCCCAAAAATCCTTTTTCCGTGGGCTTTTGCACCCAAAATTCCTCGTCTGTCGGTGGAAATTGGGGCAGACAGCCGATTTTATCCAGCAAAGGCACAAACAGGCGGTTGCGGTTCTTCCCCTGCTCCATGGTTTCCAGGGTTTCCACGCCAATGTCGATGCGGTTACCATCGACAAAAAGCAGCAGCCAGGAATAGCTTTTGTCGTAATCCCCACGGATGCCGAACCGCTCTCCATAACCGAAATCGTCGTCCTGCTCCTGCTTCAGTATGACTTCGCCGAACACGTCCAGCCATGCAGGGTTTTTCCGAAAAGGTGCCACTTCCTTCACCACATACATGATGTCAAAGTCCTGATAGACATCTTTTGGCACATTTCCATTGGCACGGGAGCCTTTCAGATACGCCGCCAACACCCGACTGTCTTGTCTTGCCGTTTCCAGAATCAAATCCATCATTTCCTGTTCTGTCCGCAATGTTTCCACCTCCGAAAAATAAGAAAAAAGCCGAAACCCAAAGGTTCCGGCGCCGTCCCTAAGAGGATTTGAACCTCCGGCCTACCGCTTAGGAGCAAAACGCTTTACTGTCGACTTGCTGCTATGTAAGTCGGTTTTTGTCGGTAATTGCTGAACTTTTTAAAGGTCCGAGTCGTTTTGTGTCCGTCGCTGTCGCTAAATGTCTTACCTTATCGGGCCCTGTCTTTTAGCCGATTTTTAGATTTTTCTAAAAATGGGAAAAGGGTCGATGTAGAGTTGAAGTCTGATTTAGCTCCATTCAGTGTTATTATACCATGCTGTTCAAGAGGTCGCATCAGGTTAACCGGATCTGCAGCGACTACCTACGTTCATCCGTCTCTCAATCGGCCATTTCCACTGAAAAAGCTCGTTTTTCCTGCTTTTCAGCACGAGGCTTACTTTTTTTGTTCAGCACGAGTCCCAACAGGAGGCCTTTTTCGGCAGGTGGACTTCTGTTGTCTAACAGCTCCAGATGCCATCCGGAGAGAAAAAATAGCGGGCAGCCAATTCCTTTTGGAAGAGCTGTCCGCTATGTATTTTATTCGTAACAAGCGCTGAATGCAGGCCTCATTTCTTCAATCTGTCTACGGGTCAGTCCATATCCGGCAGCTGTTTTTTCCCAGTTATCTCTGACGATTTTCAGAATTTCTTCCGCCTGCGCCTCAGCATCCGATTCTGAAATACCAAATCTCACAGCGGTCTGCACTGCAAGATCAATACTGATACTGTTATCTTCCTCATCCACATTGAGAGACAACTCATCACCGTAAGGAACCGGGTTTACATCATACAAAGGGGAAAGAATCCAGCCCTTGTCTATCAGGATAAATGCATGGTTTCTCAGGTGATCATCCGTATTAGTAACCGCCATATTAAACACAATACGTTTCCAAAGCTCGCCCAGATCCTTCTTCGGCTGCGCACCATAGGACTTGATAAAGGCTGCAATATCCAGATAGCTACTTCCATCAGCAGCGGATGCGCCGTCTGTTTTTCCCAGCAGCGTCATTGCAGAAGCAAAATGTACTCGCTTGCTTCCCATACGATCAAAACGCTTTATCAGGAAAGTGCTTCCAAGTGGTGAAAACTTCTCAAGCTTTGCTTCCGGGACATTCAGACCGCAGAGCGCTGCAAGATCATGTGCCACCATTTCCCATGCCCCAGTATCATTTTCATCGTTCTTTGACGGGAACTTTGCAATCCAAAGCTGATCTTTTGTATCCACTACGGTTGCCTTCGGTCTGGCACCACCCAGAGAAGATCCCGGCTTGATCAGCTGATTCAGCCATTTTTCAGTTAAACCAGTCTCATCATTTTCAAAGTTTCTGGAAGCTTCCTCCAATGTGCGAAGCGTAGCCCATGGTGGGGCTGCTGTTTCCTTATCATCGGAAAGGAATGGACCTTCCTGATTTGCCTTAAAGCGAATGCCGCCCATTCGGGTTTCATCATATACGCCGAGAAGGTAATCGCTGTCATAAAGCTTAGACGGCTTACGGCCTTCCTTTTCCGCAAGAATTCTTTCACGCTTATTCATAAGAACGCGTCCCCAGCGATCCGGAGAAGCATCTGCAAACAAGCCAAAAATGTTCTTGCCGGTCGGATACTGTCTTCCGGAATACGGCATAAGTTCTGGATCCAGAGTCAGAGTAAGACCTGTTTTTCTCAGCCAGTCTTTATCGTATTCAAATGAATAGGATTCTCCGCCTTTGATAACATTCACATATAGACTTCCCATAAGGACAGGCTGTTCTGTACTGAAATCATCATAAACGAAGATTGTTTTCTGATTTACTGCCATTATTCAGACCTCCTCGGTGCACGTTTCTTTGTAATCAGATTCAGATCCTGCAGCTGTCTGCCCATCTCATCATCCTTGGCGACAAGAAGCAGATCTTTATCAAGATTGTTTAAGGCATGCAGGACTGCTGCGTATATGCCCATAGCTACCGACGGATCTCCCTTTTCAACCTTCCAGAGAGAGGCGCGGCTGATTCCGGCGCGTTCAGCAACCAGTTCCGCAGATAAACTCCGTCTGAGTCTTGCAAGCTTAATCTGTTCTCCCATAGTCTGCAGGATTTCTTCTGTTCCCGGTAATATATTATACGCAGCTTTCTTCATTTCTAATCACCATCCTTATAATGTTTATTATTATATACACGAACGGCGATTTTGTCAATATTAGAAAGCATTACATATTCTGTGATGCAATTCAAAGATACTATTCCTACAAAAATAGCGGGCAGCTGATTCCTTTTGGAAGAGCTGTCCGCTATGTAAGCTTATAAGGATTTTGCCAGGGTTTTCAGTAATGCTGCCATCTCCGGATTCTGCAGAAGCTTCAGCAATGTTGCGGTGTCTGCCGCAGCACCTTCAGGCGCTTCCGGTTCCGGCTGGGGCTCAGGCTCCTGCTTTGTCGGATCCTTGCCAGCTCCGGAGTAAAAGGCTTCCTCGAAGAGCCTTGCGTTATTCCTTCTGTCATCGTCCAGGATATGCGAATACACATCCGTGACCATCTTGACCTGTGCGTGGCCGGAGTCACCCTGAACTGCTTTGACATCGCCGCCGTTTAACTTCAGCTTATAGGTGATACTGGAATGACGAAGACTGTGGAATACGACTCTTGGAAGATCATTCTTCTCAATCAGAGTACGGAAGGAGGCATTGATGGTGCCTGCCTCCGTTGGCATCCCCAGAGGGCCTGCAATTACAAGATCAAAGTCCTGATACTCATCGCCCAGCGCCTCGATGGTTTCCATCTGCTGTTCCTTCCAACGGATCAGCATCTCTGCAACCGTGCGTGGAAGGAAGATTTTTCTCACAGAGGATGAAGTCTTCGGCGCCTTCAGCACCTGAACCGTTGTGGTTCTGGAGGACATCGGAGGAAATACCAGCATGACATCCTTGCTATCCAGCTTTTTCAGAGTATCACGACTGACTCTCTGCAGCTCCTTATTGACCTGGATATAAGCCTTACCTTCGGCAATGGCTTCATCCGAGATTTCTACACAGTCCCAGGTAAGCCCCAGCAGCTCTCCCATACGGAGAGAACAGGCAAAGGCAAGATTAAGGCAGAGCTTCAATCGTTCGTCCTCGCAAAGCTCCAGGGCCTGAAACAGGGTTTCTGCAGTCCAGATATCACGCTTCTTGTATTCTGCCTTAGGGACAGAAGCATAATCTGTCGGATTCTTCTCCATAAGCTCCCATTTAACTGCCTGTTCAAAACACGAATGCAGAAGCTTATGTATCGAGCGAACCGTGTGCGGTGTCAGAAACCCATTCTTCTTTTTGCCGATGATCGGATCCACTGGCTTTGTCTTCAGAAGCTGCTGATAATACTTTTCAATCACACGGGTGGTGACCTCATTCAGCTTCAGATGCCCGATAATCGGAGAAATGTAGTGGTCAATCAGACCGACATTCGAGGAATAGGTGGACATAGCCCAGGTAGCCTTACCATATAAAGCAACATACTCCTTCAGCAGGTCATCCAGTGATTTGCACTTCGGAACGGTGAAGGTTCCAACCTCCTCCTTATATTCGATTTCCTTCTTGCGTCGCTTCGCCTCGGAAGCGGTCTTATAGGTTTCCCATTTCTGTTTGCGCTCGCCATTTTCATTGGTGTACTGATACACAACACAGTAGCGATTACCGCGCTGTACAAGTGATGCCATATTGCTTCCTCCTTTCAGCAGCCGCGGAAATCCATCCAGTCTTCAAATTCCTCACGGGGAATTCTCCAGCTATTGCCAAACTTTTTGGCAGGAATGATTCCATCCTTAATCCACTTGTAGATGCTTGTCCTGTGAATACCGAAGAAATATGTAATTTCCTCAATGGTATAAAACTTGGGATTCTTGGGCTCTCGGGGAGCATTCTTTGCTTCCTTCAGAGCCTTTTCACGTTCCAGTTTTTCACGCTCGGCTTCAGTCAGAATATGATATCTGTCCTGCGTATCCAGCCAGCGCATGAAGCTGTCTCTTGTAATTCTTTTGCGGTCCGCAACCATAACAAAACGGAAGCGTCCCTGATTTTCCTTTGCATTGATAAATGCATACACATCCTTGCGATGTATTCCCAGCATCCAGGCAATCTCCGGCATACTGACCGTATCCTGCCCCAGCTGGGCATCGCGTTCTCTGTCTTCCTTTGTGCGATAGCGAGTCTGGGAATTATACCAGCGATCAAAGACATCCACCGGAACTCTCATCCAGTAATCCACCTTAATGGTTTCAAGATGATCCCTCTTAATGATGCTGTAGACAATGTCCTCACTGACATCCAGCATCTGTGCGATATCCCTCGGTGAATAAGAAAGCTGCTTCAGAGCTTCCCCCGGAGGAGGACCATCTACCTTCTTGTACTTGATCTGCATCGAGTACCATTTTTCAAAGCTGTCAAGCTTGATCCGCATTTTCCCGGCCACAAGAATGGTTTCGAAACAATTCTTATGCACAAGCCAGTAGGAGTCTGTCTTGCCGAGCCCAAGCATCCTGCGCATTTCCGGCACAGACATGGTTGTACGGTCCACTTCAACAGCTTTTTCCTTATAGGGACTTTCCTCATTGATGAATTCAATGGACTCATCTCGTTCCTTGATCATCACGCTGCACCTCCTTTGCCTTGATTTCGGTCATCTCAATGACCGGGAAAAGCGTATCATTTCTGCTAAAAAAAGCCCACGGTGCCGATCAACCAATATTAGCTGAATCGGCACCCTTGACAAGCTTTTCAGATTTTGTTATCGAGCCATTCATCAAAGCTCTTCTTGGAAATACGATAAGCGCCGCCGCTGCCGCCAACACGGAACCAGCGGAATTCATTTTTCTTAAGTAAGGTGTAAACCGTCTCTCTGCCGCAGGCGAGGATAATCTGCAGATCCTCTACGGTATAGCAGCGCTTTTCCGGCATAGCCACTGCAGAACTGGGATCAACTTCATAGGTTTCAATGCATCCGATGATGCTGGTTTTGTCAGGTCGTTCCACCCGGTGTTCCTTCATTATGTGTTTCCTCCTTGTGATCGTAGTACTTACCATGACGGAAATGTCCGTCGCGGCTGCATTTCTCAGGGATGTAATAGCCAAGCTGTACCTTCACGGCCTCATCAATTCCGCGCATCTGTCCGCCGGATACCCGGCCCAGATAACGGATGATACAGGTTTTATCGAAGGTACCCAGCTGCTCTGCCAGAACCGTCGAGGGACGCTGGAGTCCTTTTGCCTTGCGCAGCAGATAATGTGTCGGCTGCTGCTTTTTCTTTTCTGTTTTTGATGTGAGCGGTGCCAGCGTCAGCGTGGGAGCATAGTAATTGCCCACGTCATTCTGCAGCACCACAATCGGTCTCACGCCGCCTTGTCTGGAGCCCTCCGGTTTACCCAGATTTGCCAGATATAAATCACCTCGGCGAAAGACCCAGCCTGATTTCATCATGTGGTCATCCTCCAGTCCATTTTAGTCTTTGACTTATATGGATAAGATGCCGCCGAACCAGTGATCCGGCAGCACCTTCTTCTGATATGCTTCCTCCGTATTTTGCCTCGCTACCCCGGAAGTCAGGGATTTCTCCTCATCGCTCAGACACCTTTCGGTGCCTCACCAGGCCGCAGCAGCTAACTGCAATCATAGGAATTTAACCTCCCCGCCTTCACTGTGGCCGGGCCGCGTCTTACGGAAGTATCATTATCCCTCTTGCAGTCACTGCCGCCGCCGGTTGCTGTCCGGCATTTGCTTCAGCGAATCGCTCTGCTCCTTTGAACGTCACGGCGAGCTGACGAAGGCTACTGCTTCGAGGATTTACCTGGGAGAATGTGTATTCAGCTTTCAAGGTTCGAGACAGGGAGGAGCGGTCAGCTCCATCTGTCTGATTAAAGTGTACGATTTTTTGCCGCTTCTTTTTATGACGCACCGCCCATATTCTTATGGGACTTTCCCATATTGCCATTCGCATGTTAGAGCTCCTTATCAATGGCACTCAGGAATTCAATCATGGCATGGATCTTGTGCTTTAAGATATCTCGTTCCGGAGTCATACCGATTGCCAGATAATCCAGGGAAGTATGGAAAACAGATGCCATTTCTACCAGCAGATCTATGGAGGGACCTTCTTTTCCGCTTTCAATTTTTGCGAGATGAGATTGTGAGCTGTTTAATCTTTCCGCTAAAGCCTCCTGCGTATAGCCGGAGAGCTTACGAAGTTTGCGGATTCTTTTTCCGCATGAACTTGGGTCATAATACATGACAATACCCCCGAATGTAGATTTTCAGCTCAAGCGCTTAAGCTGGTTAAAGTCTACCTTTCGGGGGTTGTATGGTTTGTTATCTATAATCTTACGCAGCCTGTTGCCGGATTACACCGTATATAGCCTTAGTATTTCATCAGCTATTACAGCACTGATTCCCATTACGCGGGCAATAACAGACCTTATTTCAGATGTATTTTTTCTTCTGAGAGCTTTACATTCAGTTCCTTATACGCAGGTTCCGGCAGCATCCGCTTTGCGCGGTCATATTCCGCCTGGGCGCTCTGGACAGAACCAATCTTTATCAGAGCGAAGATCATCCAGTAAACAGCTGCTGCATTTCCGGGTTCGATTTCCAGCGCTTTGGCTGCAAAACGCTGCACTGACTGATAATCCTTCAGCTCGGCCAGATCCTTCAGCAGATGATTTACCGCAAACAGATACTCGATAGCATAGTGTTCCGCCGTAGGAAGAAGCCAGTGTTCATGCGATGCCTCGCTGTAAACCGGACCACGGTATAGCTTTATGGCTCGCTTGTACTCATCAATACGAGGGCAGATATCAACCTGCGCCTTCGCATTGGCAATATGGCGTTCAAATTCCTCCAGATCAGAAATGAGATTATAGTGTTCATTGATCCGATAGCCATAGTTGGAATTGGTAATCAGGGATTCCTTCGGATCTAGAATAGACTCCAGCTTCGGCTTCATACGGCTCATGACAACACGGAGCGCATTCTGTGCATGATCCAGCTCCTCATCATTACTCAACGCCTCCGCAACAGTACGAATCGGAACCGGCTTTTTTCGCAGAATGAGATACGAAAGCAGTCTCCATCCCTTTGGTGAATTCAAGGTCTGTGCAGAAAGCTGTCCCTTCAGGGTATGGAGCTCCGGCTCACCAAACAGACGGATGTAAACATCCTTTTCTGAAGTCAGCTCTGCACACGGTTGCTTCATCTGCAGCTTCAAAGCCTCCAGATTCTGCTGCTCCTTCCAGCAGTTCAGAACGACATAAGCGAGAATGGCCAGCATGGTCGGCTGATCGGAATACTGCTTTGGATTCTTTACGATCATGAAGCCACAGGGCTTGTGGTAGAAAAGCGGAACGCCGATAACACTCTGAACATCCATCTTCTGATAATGCCGGAACTCACTTCCGGTCACTCCTGCTTTACGCTGTTCGAGCCCATTCAGCACCACGTTTTCTCCATGAAGGAGCGCATGAGTCCAGGTATCATAGTCCTGCAGGAACTCAAATTCATCGAATTTGGTTTGCGCCATTCTTCCTTCCGCTCTGTTTACCCACCAGTATGGATAAAAGATTCCGGCATCCAGGTCACTGCTGATCAGGCCACACCAGTCAGCATCATAGAAATCACGGGCAACCTCAATAGTTTGCATAGCAATTTCTTCAGGATCATCGTCATTGTGAAGGCCCTTTTCCAGTCCTGCCAACGTGCCTTCAAAGCGGAACAGGTACTCCATGTCCACAGTAGGCAGGACCATTTGAGATGGCATGATGGGCATACTTTTGTTTTCAGAATTCTTTGTCATGTGAGGCATTTCTCCCTTCGTTATATGAAAAAAGCCCGCAGAACTAACAGTAGATCATCTACGGCAGCTCTGCGGGTTCCATATATCTGCTGCCGTTCGATGAAGAAGAACGATAGCAGCATCATTTTTGATGAGTTGGCAAGTTGCTTGCGGCGGAGGGTCAGCTCCCTTTACCGCAGTCAGGCTGGTGGGAATCCGTCCTCATCAATTGGATGCTTGATATAGTAAAGATCATGATTATCACCTCCTGAAAAGCAAAACTGTCAGACCGATACAGGCCTGACAGTCAGATACAACTCGATATGATGCAACTGGCTGCCATTTTACAGGCCCTATAGCTTTGCGTCGCCGGATTTCTCCGGGTTTGCCAACTTTGAAATTATTTCTCTTTTCGTGCAGGGAAGGAAGATATAAGCAACTCGCTTGGTTCAACTTCCAGTGCATCTGCAATATTGAAAAGAACCTCAAGAGAGAAAGGTCTAACCGAGTTCGGTGCCTCGATTGAACTAAGGTGGGATCGACTCATTTTTGCTTCTGCTGCAAGCTGTTCCTGCGACATGCCGCGCATCTTGCGAAGAGCTCCGATTTTGATACCAAGTTCGATAAAACGATCCCGGTTTGTTGGTGAAACATCCTTGCTCATCGAGCCGTCCTCCTTTCTCCTTTGTTACTTTTATTATAGGAAAAAGGGGCTCTGATATCAGTTCTCGTCATAGAGCATATGTCTGATATTTTGAGCAATCTGTTTTTATCAGCAGCATTTGCGCTGAATTGTGGTATTTTGTTCCATCGAGAGCAAAGTGAGCATTAGATGCCAGAATTTTTCTCTGCAGCTAATGTCATGGTTAATAGTTCCTTTCTTATGCTTCTTTCATGATCTTCCGAACCTTTGCAAGGCGGTTCAGACCATGTTTATCAATATAGATGTGGGCTTCCAGTTCATCACGGAAAATTCGCGCCTCCTGAAGATCCGGTGTACGCTCGCCGTAACTGCCCAGGAAATACAATCCGTCGCCGCCATCTAACTGGATGAGGCATTGTGTTTTCTCCAAATTACTGCAACTCCTTCCGCTTATGTATTTCCTCCGGAAGGTCATCTATAACTATTTCACTTAACGCTTCATCGGATATTTCGCTATAGGTTGCCAACCGATTTGCCTGATTGGCATAAGCATTTTCAAACAGATTGCGCATTTCACGACCATTGGCGAAGTTTTCCGGTTTGTTCTGGCAGAGAGATTGCAAATAAGCAACGAGAGCGGATTGTGCTTCATCACTCAAATGCATACCATACTTCTGGCATGAAAACTCAAAGATAGAGAACAACTCCTGTTCAGTATAATCTTCGAACAAAATGCTTTTGTTGAATCTGGATTTCAGGCCGGGATTTGACTCCAAGAAATGATCCATTGGTTCCGGATATCCGGCAACGATTACAACAAAGCTATCTCTGTTATCTTCCATGGCCTTGAGAATCGTATCAATTGCTTCCTGTCCAAAATCATTTCCGCCCTTTGCCAAGGTATAGGCTTCGTCAATGAACAGGATACCGCCCATGGCTTTATCAACTTTCTCTTTTGTTTTCAATGCAGTCTGGCCAACGTAACCAGCAACCAATCCTGCACGATCAACTTCCACCAACTGACCTTTTTCCAACGCGCCAAGCTGTTTGTATATCTTCGAGAGGAGACGCGCCACGGTTGTTTTGCCAGTGCCGGGATTTCCCAGAAACACAAGATGTTTTGAAATCTCAGCTGTTTTGAAGCCGCGTTCCTCGCGGATCTTTTTTATCTTGAGCAAGTTGATCAGGGAATTAACTTCAGCTTTTACCCCGGCAAGACCTATTAAGGAGTTTAACTGATCCAACAGTTCCTCAAGGCTTTCTTCCGAAACCGATTCTTCATCGTTATTCTCTGCAACAGCCTGTGAATCTTCGGTTTGGTTTTCATTTTGAGCCAGAACGGTGGTTGTCTCCTTTCCTTCAACGATTTCAGACGATTCCTGAGATGCAATATAGTCCTGCATTGATTTAATTACGGATGAGAACCTTTGCGCATCAATGTCCTTCTTGTCGTTCTTACTCAACAGGTAATGCTTGCCAAGAGACAGGAATGCATCCAAATAAAGAACACTAACCTTAATCCCTTTGCTTTTCAGGATCGTATTATCCATCTTACAAATGCTTGATAAGGCTGCAGGGAACAGTTCTGAATCAGTCATCCCCGAGATGGAAGAAGTCAGATACATTTCATCAAAGTATGCCAGACGTTCTTCAGCATTAGCCTTTGAAATAATTCCAATGAAAGCTCTTAGATCCGTGGCCACCTGATCTGCAATGCTTCCTGCGGATTTATTACTTACCGCATCAATTTGCTGGCACGACAGAAGAAGCCGATCTATTGAATTTTTTACATCAATGTTCATAGTTTTCGGACTCCTTTACGCTATTGCCATTTGCTTCATTGCATCCTCATAGACCTTTTTTACTTCAGGTGAAGTCTCCTCACCACATGCTTCTGCAAAAGCAGCGGTGATAGTTGTCTTGATGTCCTTATCGGTCATATCACGAAGTGCATCCATCAGCGTAATATCACCCAAAGACACAATCAATTCTTGGTTATCCTCAACTTCTTCGCGTTGTTCAATGACCTGATCCATCAGGCTGGTGTAATATGTATCAACGCCAAGGGTAGTGAGGGTTGTCTCGAACATAGCATAGTCCTGCAGCTTCTCAATAAACCACGGTGCTGAAAGTGTACTATACACGCCCATCCATTTTTCATGGGCAGAATGCCAAACATTTTCAGAGCCTAGGACTTCATGATTGTTTGCATAATAGATTTCGTCAAAATACCGCAGAGATACGGTAAACATAGACAGCAGAGAGAAGATTGAAAATATGATGGTCTTCTTATCTGCAGCAATATCTTTCTGGAAAATACTAATCAAAAGCATAAGGACGTTATACTCACGATCCACCAGCTCACGCATTTTTTCCTCCGAATACGGCTGCTTTTTTCTGCGGCTGTCCAGCATGTCTGTATGATCTGCAAGGACTTTGTTGAATTCATAACCTGATTGAACGTCATGTCCCTGCTTCACCGTATTCTGCAACTGATTGATCTGCTGACCGATTTCAGCGCTCATTTTATCAAGCTTCTCATACATAATGGCGAAGCCTACGCAAGTCGCGCAAAGGTTTAGACCATTGAGAAGCAGACCAATTTTCTGCAGGTTGGCAACTTCGCCAACTAGCTTCAAATTTCGTTCATTCAAAAGAGTATTCTTGTTTAACAGCTTCACAGCTTCCTCTAAGGCAGTCTTCTCCTGAACCTGAGGCAAATCATTTAGGAGCACTTTCTGAAATGCAGCAATTCGTTTATTCTTTCCCCGGACAACAATTTCAAGGACCTTTTTATCATTTAAGAATGGCTTCAGTTGTTCTAAAGCATCCACCAATATCGCTTCACTCATGGTAATATTCTCCCTGCACTTTATCGTTCATAATCTTGTAAAGCAAAATCAGCGACATAATGAATGTGCAAGTATCGGAGCTGTACAGATTCTTAATGTCAAAACGGTTCTTTTTCACCATTACGATTGTATCCGGCTCAGTTTTCATAGAACCAATGATTATGTCCGGATCCAGACTACTTATAGAGTAATCAAGATCTTCGATTTCCTTGTAATGTGCTTTAATTACTGCCGCATACAGGCAGAACATAATTCTTGAATAATCCACCAAATTGCGAGCAGAGAGATTACGTGAATTCTTTGTTGCTAGTGCCTTTTCGTAGTATTTTCTGGAACGAGGCGTAACAACCGGTGTCTGATCATTTTTCTTTGGCTGCGGTGTTTTCGCAATGCGGCGGCTGACAATAGAATCTACATCTTTGATATATGCATCGACCTGCTTATCAAAGTCTTTTCCTGTTTTCAGCTCCAGTTTTTCAAAATAATCGCATAGCTTTTCCGCAAGAACAGCCTTGGAAATATCCTCATCAGAAATAATAGAGAAAGAAAGGTATTCTCCAACCAAAGCCTTCTTGATAGCTTCAAAGTTTTCCTGGCCCAGGCTCATAATTGTAGCGTTTATAAAATCGCTATACTTCAAGTTGTTCACCTCAATTCGTCAAAAATTGTTGCGCTTTATTCATATAACGCCATTGCAAGACGGCACATGTTTCTATAATCCGTAATGACTGACTCAGGCCCAATAATCTTCATACTTTCTCCAAAGCCAAATATCCACCGATAAAAGGTCGGACTTGTACAAACCTTCACCTTAGCCATAAAGTGAGTTTCATCTATTGGAGTCGTATCAACATCCATTCCGAAATTATCAATAATAACCTTCATATTTGATGCCGAGCAGAGAAGAGTAACCTCTGTAGGTTCGTCGGTATCAAACATTCGGAATACGGATGTGCTATACTCAGCAATACTGTAATTTTCAGGCTTTGGAAGTGCAGCGTCCCACAAAACATCAGGTTGTTTTTCTATACGATCCAATCGGAAAGTTCTCATAGCCTGACGCTCATCGCAATAGCCGCGCAGATAATAATAATCGCCGTCCCACATAAGGGTGTACGGACTTACCGTATATGGCTTCCCATCATTTGTGACATACCGGTTCTTATTAACATCAAAATCGGTATAACAGAATGATATCTTATGGCGAGTATCAATCGCTTCATTGATTGCATCGACAATGTAATAACCGCGCTCATTATCTGATTTAACACGATCAGACGCATAGATATGGCGGCGCAGCTTCACAGCACTGTGAATAGGTACAAGCGTCAGTAGTTTGTTGATCAGCGCCTCGCTTTTTTGCTCTGTGATAAATTTTGAAGAGGAAACCGCATCAATGAGCAATTTTAATTCCGGGATATCGAACAGCTGCCCATCGTAGTAATATTTATTCTGAGTAGAATGAATAACCTCAATCTGCAGATTGCAATCATGCAGCATCGATAGGTCGTCCGAGATTGTATTGCGGCTTACTTTGATGGTATGCTTTTCTTGAAGCATCTTCATTAGTTCTGCAGTTGAAGCGGAGTGATCAGGATCAGTGTTCTGCACAAGATACTGATATAAGTATAAGATTCGAAGCTTTGTGACATTTTCCATAGTTTGCCCCTATCTCACGAGGTAAGAATGTTAGTCAACACAGTTGCAATGGTGTCAATTTCCTCAAGAGTGTTTTGTTTGCTCAAAGAAATTCTAATAGTGCCTTCGACGTATTCTTCCGGAACATTCATGGCTTGAAGCACATGCGATATCTGAGTGTTTTTACTATCACATGCCGATCCGGTAGAAACGCAGATTCCTTTTAAATCCAGACGATGAAGCAACATCTCACCACTAGAGTTCTTAAAAGAAAGACTAATGTTTCCAGGTATATGATCTTGTGCGCCATTGCGAATGAAATCCAAATTGGCATCTCGTAGCTTGCCGATTAAAGTCTGTTCCAACTTGTATAAATACGCTGAACTCTGTGCAATTTCCGCACAATTTTTCTTCAGGGCTTCAGCCATCCCAACAATAGCAGCAACATTTTCTGTGCCTGCACGCTGCCCGAATTCTTGTGCGCCGCCATCATTAAATGGATTTAATTGCGTTCCAGACTTTATGTATAAAAAGCCTATTCCTTTCGGCCCATTGAACTTATGAGCTGAAGCGGAAAGGAGATCGATATCAAGAGCTTTTACATCGATTTCAACATGTCCTACTGCCTGAACAGCATCAGTATGAAATAATGCTCCATGATTATGAGCAATAATCGCCAGCTCTTTAATCGGTTCGATAGTTCCAACTTCATTGTTTGAATACATCACCGAAACAAGCTTTGTTTGTTCTGTGATATAGGAACTTAACGTTTCCGGAAGTATTGTGCCTGTTGAATCAACAGGCAGATAAGAGACCGGATAACCCATCCGTTCAACTGCTGCAGCGCTGTGCAAAATGGCATGGTGTTCAATTTGCGAGGTGATCAGCGCACGCTGATCACCATACACAAACATCATTCCTTTAATTGCCCAGTTATCGCTTTCCGTGCCTCCAGAAGTGAAATAAATCTCTTCTGGAGTCGCATTTATACATGCGGCAATTGTTTCGCGAGCATGTCGCAATGCCTTTTTTGCTCCTCTTGAAAAAGAGTAAGGTTGCGAAGCATTTGCGTACTGATCCATCAGATATGGCCGCATTGCTTCAAAGGCATCTGTATCAAGTTTTGTTGTTGCTGCATTATCTGCATAGATCAATGTCGTCACCATCTTTCAGCTTATACGAAGAGTTTGCAGCCTTCTTCTTTGAATTCCTCAATTTTATCTAGGATATCTTGAGTTGTAACATCAAGATATTCAGCAAGACAATCAAGGCAATAATATGCCTCAATTTGCTCTCCTAAAAGCTTGATATTTATTCCAATTTCATCTCTTGTAAGATTTTCTTTCCCGCAAGAGACACATGTAATGTTTTTCATTCGTCAACATCCTTTACACTTAGTGAAGGAACTGTTTTACCGCCAAATTCATCAGGATCTAAGATACCCAGCTGTATCTTGATAATAGATCGCATCTCAATTGCAGGTTTTAAGCAGTACATATTGAAATCTCTAGAAGAAATATCTTCAGGATGCTGAACATGCGGGAATAATAGCTTAAGGTATGCCGTACAAATACGTTTAATCGCTTCGGTGTCGCGGGTATCAGACTTTTCCGGTACTTCCACACGCGCATCTACTACCGCACGATAGCTTGGATCCTCTCTGAGTTCATGCATGATTGTTGAGAAATATTCAGAATTCAGAGCCCAACCACATATCTTCAAGTCATCGTTCATTCGAGGGAGATCCCAACCCTTAAGGAAGCCATGGAATCTATCGATCAGCGCACTCTCGTGAAATACTTTAGGTAGTTCACTGAACATGTTCATGTATTCGTTCATAGAATTTGCTGGAATATTTCCTAACAGCACTATGCCCGAATCAGCTGCCCCCTCATGATTACCCACGGTATATTTTCCGTTCTCCATGTAACCTTTTAAAGCGCCACGCATCTCATCAACATCGGTGAAGTTAATTGTCTGAACTTCGTCCATTGCCACATAATCGTGACCAAAGACAAGACCCTCAGTCCTTCTGGCAACATCATAGAACATTTTTGCTCTTGACATAGTACCGCCAGAGGATAACCATCCGAATCGGCTGACAGATCCAAATAAATATGATTTGCCCGTTCCTTTTGGTGCCAATTCAATCATATTCAGACGCTTCTCCACGAAAGGAAGAAGGCGGGTAATCATTGCAAGTTTCTGCTTGCGAGATTCATATCCGGCAGCATTGTAATCGATTGCCCCAAGAATAATGTCAATCCACTCATCGAGAGAAAATGCCTCTCTTGCATATTTAAATTCATCAAGGTCAATCACATAAGGACAGAAGTCCGAAAAGCTGCACAATTTAATCTTTCCGGGCGTTTTGTCATCTTCTGGGTATTGATATCCCAGTTCAACAATACCCCAGTTTTCTTCAGCTTTGAGCAGTGCAGTACTACAGCTTTCCCAAACATCACGGGGAATAACAGTATCTTTATAAGTAAGTCCAAAATCCGGAAGAGAAAAAGAAAGTGCCTGGGTCTTGATATCAATATCAATTGAAATCTTAGCAAGGAATTTTACCTGTTCCTGATAACTGACAATACGATTCTTAATCGATTTCCAGTCTTCCTTTTTGGGAATAAAAGTTTTTATAAACTCCGTTGCACCATCAACATCAATATTGCCCTCATCGTCTTGGAATCGCTTCAACACCCAGTCACGCATAAAAGACGGCAACTTAAAGGACGAAATGAAATTGCTCTTTTTCAAATCCTTGAAAACGACCATTTCATCAAAATTATCTTTCAGCTTCTCAACCATTTCGGTACTCTGTAATTCACTCATTTTTACACCTCCAATGGTTATAACAGATCAACTTCACGAGTCTGTTTCTGTGCTCTAAATTCAAGAGTGACAGACATATTTTTATCGCCGTCGTAAATATCGGCATAGTATGTTCCTTTTCTCTTGATTTTAGGAAGTTCAAACTTTGCATGCTTCTTATCTGCAACGAACTCACCCTCGTAATACTCACCATCAACAAGAATTCTTGGCTTCTGCAGCGGTATATTCGAATACAAAGTAAGTTCCGGAACAATTCTCGGTTTGAGGATGATTACAGAATTCACAAAGCAAATTTCAATATTTTCTGGACGTTTGGACAGAGTGATAATGGGAACAACAACTTCTTCAAGTGAAGCTCCTCCATGCACCTCCACATTCGCACGGCGGCCACCTTTGAAACGTTCGTAATTTGCCAGTACAGAGAACCCGTCTTCATATGCAGCAAACTTAAGCTTAGGATCTTCAGCTACTGGACAGCAACGGCCACTATGCTCACCGCTCTCTTCAAGCGAAATTGCTTCAGAAGATTCATGGCCATATCTAACCGCCAGTCGACTTGCGCCATGATCAGCGACAATTAGCGCTTTTTCTATGGTTCCTTGAACAAGCATTGACTGAATGCGGCGAAGCTGTTCATCAATAACATCCAATTCTTCAAACAAATGAATCGGATACTCGCATTTCTGATAATTGTAAATCTGGCTATGATGCTTCATTTCGTCCAAGTCGTCAATCTTACAGCAATTCTCGTCAGAGAAATACTGCAAGAACTCTTTGTTCTTGGAAGTAATAGATGGCAACTCGCAATGTCCAATTGCCACCTCAGAAACGAGGCCATACTCTTCACACTTGGCCAGAATAAATGAAAGATATTCCACTCCTAGAGCATCAAAGAAAAACAGCTGCACATTTTTCTTATCCATGTGCGAAATAATGCTACTTCTCGGCTGGAGCTTGTTATATGGTCTGGAAAGTGCGTAACTATTTACAACATCTAAAAACTCCGGCTGGATTTTATTCGTCAGTTTCTGCAGCTTATAAGCATTGAAGTAATCTGTCAGCTCACTTCTAAAGCTGGAATCCGACTCTGGTAACTTAGTGTTAACTGTATCAAAAACAAAAATCTGCATATACATTGCCAGAGATTTCGACATTCTCTTTGCTGCCTTAAGTACCTCATCACGTGAATAAGAATAGATATCAAGATACTGAACAAAGGCATATCTTTCGGAATCGCTACCGTCTGTAAGGTAATAGATAGCATCCCTTTGATGAATGCCGAGCTTTTCACAGAATTTACTTGTGAGCGGCAGATTTTCAGGCAGCTGTTCCACTAATCGTTTTCTCTCGTTATAGTACTGAGAGAACATTGCATCATCAACAGACACATCAACCAATGCCATAAAACAGTTTTCAGCAAATGAATCCACATTTTCGCACCGGTTCAACACCAATGTCAGGTATTTATTGTTTTGAACACCAAATACCTTCATTGCAAGCCATAAAAGCCACTGCTGGTTTTTGTCTGTATTTCCCATCACGTCAGCAATATGTGCCGATAAATTGGCCGTTGCGCCAAAGGCATCACATACAAGAGAGGAGAAGCTTGTGTGTTTCTTCATTTGATTGGCAAGCCAACCCCACTGAGTATCAGAACCGTATTTTTCTTCAGTAGCCCCTGCTATATCAGAATATTTAGCAGAAAGAGCTTCATATACACCTGCTGCTGGCGTAATTGAATAAATTGCGCGGCTAAACAGATTCGTAGGCAAAGAACTAACAACCGTGATTTCTGGATGGCGATCACGTTGCAGTTCTGTCAGCTTCTCCAGGTATGCCAGCAATCTCGGTATACTACTTAACGGATTAAATCCAATGCAAGTTTCAATAGAAGCTGCGATGCGGATTGTCGGCAAAGTAGATACCTCACCCTCCACAAGAACTACGCGCTTTTCCACACGAATATCTCTTCTCAAGAACTTCTGAAGCACTTTTTCGCAATGGTCGAGAAGGACAACGCAATAGCCACTTATTGATTTTCCCAAGATTTCATCTATTTTTGCTTCAAGTGCTGAATCGCCCTGAATCATTAACGCTTGCGATAATCCTACCAAGGCATATTCGCCACGACTGATAGTTTTCGCAATAGCAGCATCAACATCCGGAAGGCCATTAGGGAAGCAATTATCCGAAATGTAGACACAGCTTTTGGTAGCATCTGCCTGAAGTCTTTGAAGAATTTCCTGGTAGACATCATAGTTCTCTGTGTTGATCAACAAATAAGAACCAGTCTTATCACCATTAAAGTAGGCACTTATTTGTTCAAAGCATTCAATTGTGTTTGAGCAATTCATAAATGCCTCCTTACTCGTTTCTAAGAATTTCCATTCCAACAGTCAAATTATCAGAGATAAGTTCATTCAGATAACGACGAAGTTCCGAAGCATCCATCTTATCAATAACAGCCTGAGCTCTCTCACATCCATTAAGCTTATACTGCTTCTCTGCAAGAACTTTAAGTCTGTTTTTAACAGTGGTGTTATCCATCCAGTAGTAAACTTTTTCAGAGATACTTCCAACAAGGTTCTTGCGCACCTCGTCTGCTGATTTGAGCATAATAGAATAATCTCCTACAACTCTTTCCATGAAACATCTGTCTCTTTCGGCAGGGTCATTTAATCTATCATAGAACGTAGCACTCTGCAGATAAGCTATTGCTTTTGTAATGTCTGCGTCAGATGCAGAAAAAGCAAGAATGGTTGCAAACACAGCCTTTGCGTCTCCGCGTTCCTGGTCATCAAACATACACAAAATCGGAGTATCATAACGATCTGACCAATCAGCTGGATCCTTTGTATCAGTTTTTTCCTTCCAAAGTTTTTTGAGTTGTTCCTTCTTCAGGGTCTTCATGTAGTCATCGACTGCTTTTTCGATGTACTGATAATATTCAGTCCCGGATTTGGTAAACTGACCAGCCGGAATGTTGGTACAGAAACCAGCAACATCCTGTTCTTCCATCTCATCAATAAACATAGCTGCCGCCTGCTTGAAATATGGAAGCTGATCTTTATAGAATCGCTCAAATGCATCACGCTGAGTAATCAGGGCATCGTAGAACTTCTGCTTGTTCTGTTCCTGCAGCTGACCACTCTGTTTCATGTAGTAAAGCTGAAGCAGAAGAGCACTAAGGTCACCGGCATATTTGCGTAGCACATCATAAGGCATCTTTATGTTATTGGAACGTTTGTTCCATTCCACAACAACATCCCTCATGCTGATGCATTTAGGCAGGCTCTTGTTACTCTCGGCAATAATGCGGTATTCAAGGATAACATCAGAAATCTTTTCATCAGCGGTTACAGGATTCCATACCCAGTTTGCCGCATCAGCATTGAACTTCTGCTTAACCTGATCCAGATATGCGCCATTGTCACCAATTTCGGTTGCGAGAGTCTTAAGAATTCCCCCCTGATAGCCTTCAATATATGCCAGCATGCCTTTGCGGCACATGTCATTTGTAAGAAGTCTTTCAAGGTCGCTTACAACAGACTTGTGTTCTTTAACGATATTTCCGATTTGCTCTGCAAGATCACTCTCCGTAGCCTTGTTGCTATTTGCAGTATTTGCGATACCACAATAAGCATCAATCACAGTGCTAATAAGATCGATATCGCTTTCAAGCTGAACATCTTTTAAGATGGATTTCACGCACCAAATAGGGAAAGTAAGTCCTTTCATTTTGATGCGAACCTGATCACGAGCACTCTCAACAGAGCCACACTGTGCCATTGGGATATGGAAAACCGTAGAGGTACACTGCAAAAAGCTGCGCTGGCTTGCGCTCATTTCAACGATATATTCTTCTTTGTACTTCGGAGCAGGGGAGAATTTCTGATTGATTGCGTTTGCAATCATTTGTTTCATCTTATCCGGAGTCATGCTTTCGCTAGAGGACCCATTACTCCAGAAATAGTCGGAATTTGCATACTCCTTTAATACAAAGCCCATTACAAACGCTGTGATATTGCTCGGCATTAAACCAAATGGAGCCTCTTCAAGAGCTTCATAAATGGACAAAATACTAATTCTTCCAGAAGCCTTTCCGAAACCTTCTTTAATGACACGTTCAACTTCCTGTTTGATGCGAACAATCGGAAGGCTCTTCTTTGTAGGATCCTCCCAATAGTTTGCCACCTGCCATGCGCCTTCCAGCGCAGTTGCAAGGCTTGTTTTTACATTTGAAGACTTGAAAGTTGATTTGAGTTCTTCAGCAATGCCACATTCAGCACCCTGTGCCAGAGGGCCCTTCATAAACATATTATCAATGACATTGAACTGCTCCAGACCACAGTAGTAAGTCTGATGGTTGATTTTTCTAAGCTCATCCTGAAGGGCTGCTAGATTAGCAACACGGATGCCGCTCTTATTCTCCGGCGTATACAAAATGAAGGCCCCAGTAGAGATGTTCTGTTTCCACTGAGTAAGGCATTTTTTAGCCTGAGATTCAAAGCCCATAGCACGCTGTCTGTCATTCTGTGCGTAGTTCTTGCTGTAAGCCATGTTCTCAACATACTGAGTGAATAAATCATTGCCCATAGGAACAAGACTCTCAACATAAAAAAGCTCATTAGCTGGCTGTACAATGGCTTTCATAATTGCACTTTTGGCTAAAGCGGCCTCGTCATCATTGAGGGCGAAAGAAACAACAACCTTAAAGCGATTGGGACGATGATATCCATTTACTTTACTTGTTACCTGGCTAAAGTTTGCAGAGGCAGTACCCTCCATCACAAAGCGCTGACGAATAGAAACCGGCAGCTGAACTGCGGACATCAAATCTGCAGAAATAATTAAGTCCTGAGTTTTGGTGGTGTTTCGAATTTCACCTTTAAGTTTCTCAATTTTTGCGCGATCACCACCATTGTTTGCTACAGTATATTCTTTTAGGCCTCCACCGACAGGTTTTTCAAACAGAAGACCCTGCTGACACAAACCAGCAGCAATACTTCTTCCTTTGCCCTTAGCCCAATCAGTTCCGTTGAACGCGAGATCAATATTCTGTTCATTCGGACGGAGAAGTTCAACATCGCCAACACGGAGCGAAATTGCTTCAAGCAAAAGAATTGTCTTGAAAACTCTTTCCTGATCTGGCGTCAGACTACCCTTTTTCAGGAGGCTGAAAGAATCAAGGATTACTCGCACATCATCATTCAGACCATTCTGGTCTTTGCCTGTAAAGAAATCCCAAAGCATGTCGATGGTAAGCAGATTATTGCTATCCAAAGGACCATACTGGTTGATAAACCACTTAAAGCCCTTAGCATCGGTCATATCATTGCTAATAATGAAATCAAACATACTACGAGCATTAGAATTAAATGCAACCGACATGTGCTTGAGTAACAACGCTGCATATGGATGAATAGGAACGATAGACTGAAGTTCGGCATCGGAAATAACCGTTTTCTGGCCCATTGTTGCATTCTTACGAGCGCTCGCAGTAATAGTGCTACGAACGCTGGACAGTTCACCATTCAGGTCGCCCTTATATTCTTCCCATTCAGGCAACAATACAGGATCATCTGTAGTTTTCATGGCCTGTGCCATTAAACGGAATGCCATATTTTCAGGCATTTCAATACGGACAGTAACATCGCCGACAAATCTATTAAGGATCTTTCGACGCATATCCTTATCTTGAATCAGCGAGCTACTCTCATGTGTCACAATCAAGAAATAGAACGGATGAGATTCGCTAATTTCTGCCAGGGTCTGGAAGCCGGTCAGAGAGTTAGGATTGTTAACAAAATACTCTGTAAATTCGTCCCAAACAAACAAAATGGCAGAGATATCGTTTGCATCCAAAATACTCTTGATCCACTCGCACATAGCAGGAACATCCAATCGGAGTGCTGTAATTCCGTTATCCTCAGCAACCTTAAGGATATTTCTCATCATCTTTGACACGGCATCTTCATCATCAGAGTTCTTCAGAATGCTTATAACCTCATCAACATGCTTTCCGCCGAAATCCCACATATACTTATCTTCTTGAATCAGGCTGTCAAAATAGATGCGATTTGCTTCCTTCTCATCAAACCATTTAAGGGCAGAATCCTTCAGAGAAGCTTCTCCACGATTCTCAATACCATGCTCATGCAATGCAGCAGTGATGCTGTCCTGCATTGCCAAAATAAGATCTTGATCAGAGCGGATAGATGCAGAGCCGATACGATGAATAGTAATCAGACGACCATTACTCTTATCCGTGATAAGCTGCTGACAAAGATCGTCTCGAAGACCATAGTCTTTGAAATATGCTCTGATTTCGTCATCAGAAGCTTCCAGCAAAGATTTCACTGTCAAAGCAGCGTGAGACTTACCAGTACCATAAGCGCCTTCTACCCAGAGAGAACGGGAATCTTTGCCAGAAAGCATTACATGAGTCTTTTCCAGTAACTTAACAAAAGTCTCATGCGGATAGAATGCGTCCCATTTAACCTCGCCAGACTTAATAAGGTCTGCGGTAACGGCAGCATAGTACTTGGGATTAATATTGAAATAGTCTTTATATGTTTTGTTGCTCATTTCAATTCCTCCTCAGCTTAGAACAAGTTCAGTACATCCTGTGAAGTCTTATCCGGCTGCAAATTGATGGTGTCAAGTCCAAGCGCAAAACTTGCGGAAATGAACTCAGGGTAGTTTACAGACAATCCGTTCAAAATAGGAACCATAGTATCATAGTCAAGCCCAAAAATCTTTGTCGGGCTTATACCATCGCGTTCAATGCTATCATCCAAAAGAGTGGACAGCGTAAACTGATGATAGTCGCCACATTTTTCAGCAAATTTGTAGAGGCTATACAGAATTACCCTAGCATCAGGTTCAGCCCATGCTATACGTTCAACCGAGTTGAGGGTAATAGTTTCACGGCCAGAAGCAGAATACTTTTCGTCTATATCGCAGAATGCAAAGATCCTGTTTTTCCCTAAAGGCGTTTTGGCCATGAAAATTTTCAATGCATCTACAACATTTCTCTTTCCGATGCCTTTTGTATCATTTTCCATAACGTCAGTAAGCATTAAACGCAAAGCGTCCGGAGTATACGTAACGCCAAACTCTAAGTTGTTTACAAACCAGTTATAAGCAGGTGTATAAACGAGATTGCAAAGTATAAGCGCCCAAGAAACCTGACTATATGCACCTTCTTTGATAATCACGTCCGCAAACGGTGTCGGTAAGCATTTTGTGTATTTATCACCATCTGCAGATTTATCATAAACCGTAAGACCAGCATCATCTGCAAAGTTCTTAAATGCATCTTTCTTCTTATTTGCAACCATGCCGTCGCCGTCAGAAAGCCAGAATTCGCTTCCACCTTCATAACGAACAAATGAATCTAACCACTCTTCGCGTGTGCCAAATGTAAAATATCGATCCAATCCTGTCATCTTTTTGCCCTCCGTGATTTTGTTCCTGATAGATGCATAACGCAGACAATGTTCTTTAACATCATGACATTTATAGCAGTGTTCGCAATTATCGCCGATGTGAATGCCATTTCTCATGTCAATGCAGTTATGCTTACATTCCGCCTCACACTCGCCACAGCCTATGCAATACAGGCTTTTAATAATGACGCTTCTCATTAAAGACTGGAATTTGATATCAGCTTTGCTGTTTTCACAGTTTTCAAATACAAATGTTGTTTTATTTTCTTTTATATCCAGTCGAATTCGGTATAGCTTGTTTTCGAATTGGATGGTATATAAATCATCTGATACCTGAGTGATATCGCCGATTGTTTTTCCCCAATGTTGCCATTTAAGGCTTGTGGTAAAAACATCTATCATCGGAGGCTTACTTGCCGAAATGATTTCAAATTTATCATGTCCGAGATTCAATTCTCGTCCAGATTTTCTTGTGCGCCAAAAACCCGCATCAATGAAGTCTCTCATTTCCTCTTCGGAATAGGAGGTTTTACCGCTTGTTTCAGCTATCTTGCTTAAAAAGAAATCTACCTGTTCTGTATAAGCGCAGCGCTTTATGTACTCATGTTTACCAGTTGAATTGGGGCAAACGAGACATCCCACACGCATGTTTCCTCTTTTGTAACCTTCATTAAGTAGAAGTTTTCGAGCAAAAATGTATATATATAGCTCTGCCGATGTCCAATCAAGAATAGTATGACAGCTCATCTGTCCACTGTGCTTGCGACCATCATTCACTGCATCATAAGTACTTCGGGCCAGACTTTCTTCCGCTCTAACACCAGTAAAAGCCATTCCAGTAAAATCTCGTTTACCGGTTATATCTCGCAATAGGTTAATTTGAGGCGATGTCTTGTGCACACTGCAACACCACCTATTGCTTGTTGATGGAGGGCCAAACACCCTCCATGTGTCTTTCGGTAACAGCTTTGATTCAGCTTGATAGAATCGTATTCCTAATTCTTCGCATAAATCCTTAAGTTCTTCCGTGATATTATATGTGTCCGGGGATTCCATCCGCGTATTTCCGAACAAAACTAAAAAGTCATTATGCGGTAGTGCCCGTTGCACAATGTCAAATGCAACAATACTATCTTTTCCACCACTAAAGGCGACGTAAAACACATCGACAATATCTTTATACTTGCGATATGTATTGTAGACATTTTGAATGGTTTCCTGTTCAAGTGTTTCCATTATTGCTGCATTTTTTGCCACCATTCCATCCACATCGACAAACCTTAGTGTCTGGCCATTTGGTTCTGGATCCTCTAAAATAATGATTTCAGGCTTTGTATAATAAGATCCTCCTTTTGTTCGCGCAACTGTTCGACCACGATAAATATAGTTATTTGTCTCTGCCCACATCAATGGTGCACGATCATCTTTGGGATATATCCAATATTGATCAAATCCCAACATATCAAGTTCTTGATAGTAAACAGGCCGTGGCTCTTTGCTGAATTTTGATTGCTCTGTTATCAGCAACGGGCCGCCTGTTTCCTCATCCCATATGTATTGGTACATCTAGGTATCCTCATTTCTCTTCATTTTCTCTCTGCTCTTTAATCAGTTTTGCCTCCTGGATAAGCTGCTCAATACCATCGTATCTTCGACGCTGCTGATAACCATGATCAACAATGTATTGTAGTGCAGCTTTAGTTGAGCCCAGTGCATTCGACTTTGAAAGAGCATTAACAATAAGTGTGCGATAATCGGCAATCGGTGAATCAACTCTTACCATCGCTCCGCACACGCTGTTCTGTCCAAAAGAAACATGAAGAAGCTTAAACTTGCGACTATTTTTGAACAGATAACTTTCAAGTACATAATGATTCCATGCAAACCCAATATTGGGGAATTGCAGGAACAGATTAATATCTTTTATTGACACATATTGTCCCGGACACATTCCATCCAACACGTTATCAATGAAATCTACATCAAAATCAATCCGATCGCGCCGAACCATTTTTTTGTCAGAAATACGAACCATTTCTTCCAAAACAGAATCCCAATAAATACCGATATTCATTTCGGAAGACAGTCGCTTTAGATCTTCGAAGCTTAGTTCCTCGTGCGTCCGGGCAAATTCAGCATAAACATCGCTCATGCTTAATTCTTTGCCTAGCGGGGAGATAATAGGCCCGTTAAAAGAAAACTGGTCTTTCAAAATATATCCCAAGCAGTTTCTTAATCCATAAGTAGTAAAACCATCGGTATTAATCGCTATGCTAGGGCACTTTGTTTGGATTAAATCCATCAGTTCAACATCCGTAATATGGCTTCGATATTCCAGCTCTGTTCTAATCACTGAAATAAGATGCTGTATTTCTGAGGCGCTTACAGGAAGATTAGGCGCATAGAAGTAAGATTCCGGAGCAACGTTCACAATAGATTTGTCCCACACCAGAAGAGTTTTCATCTTGTCGAAAGGGATATACCATGCCTTTTTATGGATAGCCTCGTAGTTCTGCGGCTCATGGAACGACTGCATTATTCTCAGAATATCACTCGCAGAATCAGCGTTACCCCATTTCTTTACAAGGTATGAATACTTTTGAGTGAACTTCCCGTTACCATGCGCAAGCAACATCGGTGTGAGTGCATCCATGTTATATATTTGCAGGCATTCTGCAAGCTGTGATTGATACTTACTGAACACCGCCTCAATATAAATACCAGTTGCACCTTCCTCAAATGCAGCCATAATATCTTCGATTATTTCCCTCATCAAATCATTTTGTTCACCATCTTGTTTCGGGAAAATTCGGCCATCACGTATTGTACCAACTAATTGCAGCAAACCGTCAATGCGTTCATCTGTCTCAGAAGGTTCAACGCCAAATTCAGAAGAGTAGAAGCGTTTAAATCTTCCTCTAAATATTGCTCTACCGGGCTGATATCCATCTTCTCCAAAGTATGTGGAAAGAATATGTTCGTACTTTTCTTTGATTTCAGCAGAAATCGAAGATGCAGTATTCGCAGAAGGTATTTCGCTTGTCGGAGTACTACGGATATCTGTTGAACCGTGCGCTGATTCCTGCTTAAAAGCAATGAGTTTATTCATTGCAGACAGAAATCTATTATGCTGCTGGTCGTTCAACTGCTTAAATGCAGGAACCGAGAGCAGCTTATCTCTAATCCTCAAAAGTTCAGTTGCATCGACGACATCATAAAGGTCATGATCGGTAAGATTTAACTGCTGCGAACTCTTGGAACATTGACCGATTGCAGAAAGATAACTCAGTATGGTTGCATTAGCGCTTCCGTTTTTCTGCATCCACTCGATGAAGGCCTTTCTACCTTCTCCGGTAGAGGCCTGGGTTGGCTTTGCAACCTCAGAAGTGACAACCGGCGCACTTGCTGAAGGCGTATCAGACATTTTCACGGTATACCGAATTTCCAAGTTTTCATAATCAACGCAGCAAATATCCAGGACATGCTTAATCTTAGATGTAATATCTGTAGCACTAAGATTCGTTTCTAGAAACAATCCATCGAATATTTCTTTTGGCGAAGTCATCTGATCACGATGCGCATAATCAGAAAAATCACTTCGGCCCTGTCCAGATAAGTTTTTATTTGTATAGGAAGACAGAACATCTGGGTAATCCTCATAAAGGCATTTGATTACCTCAACATATAACTGTTTCCAAGATTCTAATGATGTATGTTTCTCTCCAAAATAGGAAAACTCAATTGGTTTCGTGAATGGCAATTTGTCACGGTTTTCAAAGTCCAGTGTATATTCTTTTACGTCTGTGTGCCCATCTTGCGAGTCATCAACAAAGACTGGTTCAGAAACCTTGTTTATCGACTCTTTGTAGGTGTCCTTTGTCCACCAAGCCGACTTTCCAGAAGTTGCATTTCCACCATCTTCTTTGAAATGGAATACCACACCATAGCGCTGACATTCTTGCACAAAAGAAGAGGATGCGTTTTTTTCATCAATTACCCAAAGGCAACCGCCCTTGCTTCTCAGATCAACATAAGTTAGCCCATAGTTGTTCAAAAGCTGAAGTAATTTATCGCTTATAATTCCAGTATCGGAATTTATTCTATTGCTGATTGTCTCAGCAACTTTATTTTCTGTAGACACTGCTTTTTCAGAAAGCTCGGGATGAGATTTAATAAAAGTAATATACTGTCTCATACCTGCAGACATCTTGGAAAGCTGTCTTTTATATGAAAATCTGAACACCTTATTACTATCAACTGTATTTCTCACATTATTGAGAATCGAAAGATCAACCGTTTCAAGTAAAGGCTTTTTTAAAATCTTTCTTTCCAGACAAAAGCTACTAATATCCCTAAACGCAGTGTATAAGTCTGATAGCATATTGGGAGAGACTTGTGTAGAAAGCCAGGTATAAAATTGCTCTTCAATTGATTTATTACTAGGCATCTCGACGGCCTCCCTCGATAGTTTTTCAAAGCTGTGTTTATCAGACCTGTACAGCTCAACAACTTGCTGAAACAGCTTTGGCATAGTTGACTTTTTAAGCCCATGTCTTCCTTCGGTGTAAATATATTCCATTACACTCATTTGAAGCGTAATTCCGTTTGTATTACGGAAAACATCATCTATTTCAAGTCCTCTTCGTACTGCTCGCTTGCGAAGATTATCCGATACAAGCTTCACAGCTTCGTTTCGAGGCATCTCATTATTTAGGACACGAATAAGCTCGGATAGCAGATATGCTGCTTCACAATCGTCCCATGGAATCCTAACCGCCATTTATAACCCGACCCTATCACTTCTTTTTATGTATTTTCCACTTTTAACGCGTGCATCACTTGGCTTTTCCGCATCTTCGGGTATGGCCCAATAGGATCCGATTTTCATGGCTCCGGGTATACGCCCATCAATGCAAAGATCATTAATCCATCTTGCTGATACATTCCATTTTTTTGAAGTTTGTGAAATTGATAAGTAAGACATTTTAACCTCCGTATGAATAAAAAAGGGCATAATACACCACATGTTATTGTACTCGAAACCTCGAAGAAAGTCAATCTTTAGCAATGCATCTACTGCTTAGAATTCTGAGCACCTCAACAAATCTGCAAGCAGTGTCTTTGTATTACAAAGCCGTCTTGCTTGTTGAGGAATCCTTCCCCAACCCCCAAAGAACGGAGGCCTGCGGCTCCGGCTGCGCATCTGTAAAACAGACGCTTATGTACTGCTTCCCAAAAGAAAAATTCCCGATGCAGGGAGGACGGTTTGCTGCCGTTTTCCTGCACCGGGTTTTCTATTCCTTAATGTGATTTTTCCTGATTCTGCTGCCTGCGCTGCTCCTCTTCCTGTCGGGTTTCCTCTTGCAAGATAGCAGCAACAAGGCTCTTGGCAATCTGCCATTCCTCGTTTTCTTTTCGGACAGCTCGATAGCTCTGATAGTTCTTTTTCTTGCGGGTCAGAATCTCCGCATACTCTGCATTCAGCTCCTTCACGCGGGGCAGTGACTTCTGATTCGGATGAGCTGCCAGATACTCATCGAAGGCCTTTTTCGCAGCACGGCGAAGTGTCAGTACATCACGATGTTCCTCGAAAAATTGCTTGCTGTAGCCGCTGGCTTTATAGGCATCGAAGACTGGCTTGGCCTTGGAAAAGTTTACGATATGCGTTTTCAGCACAGCGATTTCCTGCAGGCGAACCTCATCTGCCTTAACAGAATTCAACAAGGCATCTGCCTGACCGGAGGCTTCATCTGCACGGCGCACCAGTTCTTCAAAGCTTTCAATTTTATGCTCCCGCATGAACAGCATTGCCTCAGCTCTTTGCTTCAGATTGAAGTTCTTCGCCCAGGTAACGTAGCCCCGGCCTTTACCCTCACGCATCTTCTCCTGAATATCAATGAGGAAGGACATACGGCGAGAATTTTGCGTCTGTCTGCTGCCGGTACCAGTTCTGTTCTTACCCTGGAATTTGCTGCGGTGTTCTGCATTTCCGGCAATTACTGCAGCCAGTTCTTCAACAGAATATCCTTCGCCTAGAGAGAGGAAGCGGATGAAGCGTTTTTGCTCCGGTCCCTTCAGCGCGGGCTGTTTTCCTGGCTTGTACTGATAACCGTCCTCCTGCAGAAAATGGATTAGTTCCTCGAAGGACTTCGGCTTTTTCTGTAGCGCAGCATCAATGGCCTCGCAGATAGAATCTCTGTAGGTTGGACGCTTCGGGAAGTCCGTTCTTTTCTCGCGTTCATCGTAGGGCCTGCGGTCAATAACAGACAGGTCATGCTCCAGGCAAAGCAGATCACTCAGCCTTGCTACAGCCATGCCGGAGAGGAAGAAATTCTTGAACTTCCGGGTGCAGTCCATGGAGGTTGAATTGTAAATGATGTGGTTATGAATATGGGCACGGTCAATGTGTGTTGCCACGATGAAGGCGTGATTTTCCTTAGTCCAACGCATTGCCAGCTCATAGCCGATTTTGTTTGCTTCCTCCGGTGTGACCTCACCGGGTTTGAAGGACTGACGGATCTGATAAGCAATTACATCATGTGCCTGATGCCGTCCTGTGATATGCTCGTATTGACGCTTGGAGAAGAGGAATTCCTCATCGCAGGTTCGCGGATCACAACCATAGGAGCTGATATATTTTCCATTGTCGGTTTTCTTTTCGTTCTGAGAATAATCGGTGCGGTCCGCAAGACACTGGGCCACCGTTTTCCCTTTGTTGATATGCAGTGCAATGAGTCTCGTTGCAGCCATTCGTTCACCTCGATTCTGTAATTTTAAGCAAAAGAAAAATGCCTCCGAAGAGACATTTTTCAGCGCAATCTATTGAGTTCTTATCAGCTGTGCAGGAAGGATGTCAGGCTATCGCAAAGATCCATTGCGTTGCAGTAAATCCAGAGTCCGCCAAACATCAGAAGTCCGATCACAGCCTCCATACCAAAGAGAATTGCCACATCGGTCCAGCGTGTTTTCACCAGGCAATAAATGCCGCAGCCCAGGATGAATAACATCACCGGGGACATGATATAGGAGCCGACGTAACCAACGATTTTGGTCAGCAGCATAGCAATGCGAAGAATAAGAATCACCGGCAGTGCAGCCAGCTTCAGGATCATTTTCAGAATATATTTGATAGCAGTCATATGCAGTACCTCCGTCCAAAGTTTATTTCTGATTTCATTATATCGACGCGGATTTTGCCATTGCAAGCGTGTCGATTTTGTCAGATTATGTACGGCACGGGCAATGCCGCACCGGATGAATTACTTCATCAGATATCAGAGAGGCGCTTCAAAAGTGCTCTTTGATTGTCCCAGATCTCAGTCATCAGCTGCTGCAGATCCTTGATATCCTCGGCGTAAATATTGCCGGAGGTATTAGCTACCTTGGCGTATTGATTCAGGTTGCTGCTGCAGCGACCGAGAAGAGCGCGGATCTCCGTCAGCTCATCGCCCAGATTCAGTTGAACACAGATGCCCTCCAGAGCCATTTTGCGGAGATAGGCAGCCATACTTCGGATTCCCACCTCCGCTTTTTTCTGCTGAATACGCTCCAGCTCACTTTTGCCGACACGAAATAACAAAATGTGATCCTTATTCTCCATGGGCACCTCCTCAGGGCAGAAGCTCCAGGGAGGAAAATGCTTCATCGGACATGGCGGAGAGCTTCGAAAGAACCGACTTCGTCCAGCGGCGAATCTCCTTATCTCTGCCGGTCAATTGAGACTGCATTTGCGTCAGCTCTGCAATCAGACCTTCTCTGGATCCTGGATTGTAAATCATCATGAGATTCAGCTCGTCATCGGTGAAGAAGATCTCCTGATCATTCATTCTCTGCATCAAAATCCTCCTTCCAGGAATCGAAGTCCACAGCTTTAAACTCCTTATCGCTCATGGCATAGAGCTTGCCGCCGAGCTGTCGGAACATGCTGCGGAGCTCTGCACTTTCAGTAATTTTCAAAAGAGCAATCAGCGCCTGCATAGCAGCTTTGCGGGTGGAGTGATCTACCTCCAGAAGCAGGCTGATTTCTTCTACGGTAAAGGTCATCGGGTCTCCTCCTTTGCTTTGGATTTATGGGGAATATGAGGGAGGCTGTGGTCTTCAGCCTTTGCATGAAGATCAGCGAGAACGGAGCTGCGTTCCGAAGGCTGCTGCAGCTCCGCAGTTCGTTTATCCATTGCCTCATATAACTGCTGATACTGTTCATGGGAGAGCCCGAGGTTTTCTGTTTCCATCAGCCCCCATTCTATTTCTTTTACAGCTTCAATGGTTTCTGCCGACTGAATCCGGCGCTCCCAACTGCCGAATTCTGCTGCTGCAGAGAGTACCGGCTCCAGCTTTCGAAGCTCCGACTCCGGCATTGCATCCCAGATATCCTTTCCACTGGAATGAATAACAAAGCCTTCACCATCATCATGCTGAGAAACGGTCATAGTAAGCTTCACAGGCGTTCCAAGAATTTCCGCTGAAAACTCATGCTCTGCCATGCGTGATGCACTGTAATAGGAAGCGCCGGTACTGTGAATTTCTGTTACATCCTCAGACTTCAGATGTTCCCAGGCATAGGCTTTTTCCAGCTCAGCCATATGCCCATCGATTTCAGTAATCATCTCATTAGCAGCCACACGGATACGATTCAGAGAAGCCTTCAGCTCCGGCGTATCCTTGCCCTTGGACCAGCCTGCGATATAGGCAAAGCTGTAATCCGAGGTCTCGATACCATAGTGCTGGCAGACGGTATAGGCAACGGATTCTGCCTCAACCTCCTTGCTGTTTCGGGTAAGCTTTGGTTCCTCAGAGGGAGTCTCCTGCGGATCGATGGAGTGCAGCTTTTGGTGTGCCATTTCATGAATTGCAGTCTTAATGGTCTGCACCTGACTCATATCCTGCTGGATTGCGATTCTGTTTTCAACGGTGTGAAAGTAGCCCTTCGCGCCGGTTGCAATTTCTTCAAATGCAATGGGCACCGGACAGCTCAGCTTCAGCGCCTCAAAGAATCGGTCATACTGTGCCACATCGCCGGTCAGCTCATTGACTCCCAGGGAAGGCAGCTCTCTGCCATCGGTCTGACTGACATCGAAAACGCTGACCACCTTAAAGGCCGGAACCACAATTTCCTTCGTTTCCTTCACAGAGCTGCCGTCCGGATTTGTGAGTATCACGCCGGTTGCAGGATCTACCTTATCGACCTCAGCCTTTTTCTTGTAGGGTGCTGGTGCCAGGATACGGATTGCCTTTTCACCCTTGTTGACCTGACGACCAAAGTTCTTCTGCCAGGAGGTGTAACCGGCAACCAAAGTAGCATCAGGTTTCTGACTGGCAATGAGGAGCGTGTTATTCAGAGAATAATCATGGAAACGAGACATCGTGGTAAGCCAGGTTTTGAACTTTTCGGATTCAAACAGGGTCTGAATTCCTTCCTCCAGCTGCTTCGTGATCTCAGTAACGCGGTCAAACTGAGACTGTGCGTTCATCTGCTTTGCCATAAATTCTGCACCTCCTTACCAGCATCGCTCCGGCTCATCACGGGAGGGAGCTTTTACAGGAAGCTCCGGAGGCTGTGGCGCTTCTGCGGTCCTCAGCTGCTCCAGAACCGACTGCCTTTCTTCGGGTTCCTGCTTCTTTCCGTTGTTGATGATGCCATCGATCATGCCATAGTCATCCTCCATGGCCATCTCGGCAGAGCGGAGATAATTTTCCTCCACCTTTTCCATAAAATCGTCATAGCTGATCAGCGTCATGGAGCGCCTGCCCCAGCCAAAATCTGCAGCCAGTGCATTACGTGCCTCCTGAATGGAAAGCTCCAGATCATCCAGCTGTCCGCCGTCCAGCTCGTGAAATTCCTTGTCATAGAAAGTGTAATCCCAGCCGGATTCACAGCTCTGAACAGCAAGAAAGCCGCGGTGACCCATGTCCCATGCGGCTCTGTCTAATTCAAGAATCGGCTCCGGCTGGCAGCTTCCTCCGCCGCGCTCCAGAATCTCTGCAAACTGGCAGATGTGAAAGAGCTCATTTGCCACCTTCAGATGATAATCGTCCACGTATTCGCACCTGGCCGCAAAGCTGCGATCCGGGTAAGTGACCTGGATCATGCCGCCGTCAGGAATACGGAACAAATCGTGATACTGACTGTCGATAAAACGAATGCTTTTCGTCATGCCTTTCCTCCTTTGTCAAACTGTAATGAAAATACTGATTCGCCGTTCTGACCGGAACTGATTACAACCGTAGCGTTATAGGTCTTGCCGGTTCGTGCGGAACGGCAATTCTTCAGTGGTGCAGAACCCTTGCGAATCAGCTGCTCTGCAAGCTGCGGAGTCATTTTCTTACCCAGCTTTTTGAAATAGTTGTTGTCCCTCCAGATTGCAAATCTGCAAGATTTGTTGGTGCAGAACCAGCCCTTTTGCATTTCTGCAATATCACTGCCGCAGGATGGACAGCTGCCAATGACCTTTCCAGATTTCTCTCTGGAAGGAAGCAGCGTGTCTGCGCCCTTCACTGCTTCGTAATTCTTCACGAGGCCGATAATCATGCTGCTGATTTCTGCCATGAAGGTCTCCGGATCGTAATTGCCGCGTTCCACCTCCAGAAGCTTTTCCTCCCAGTCAGCAGTGAGGGATGGAGACTGGATCTGCTCCGGAACTACAGTGACCAGTGCATCGCCCTTGTCTGTAGAAACAAGATGCTTTGATTTCTTATCGCCGCGTCGCTCGATAAAGCCCTTCTGCACCAGCTTTTCAATGATTCCGGCACGGGTTGCCGGTGTTCCAATGCCTTTGCGTTCCACTTCATCCGGCATTTCATCAGCGCCGGCAGACTCCATCATCTGGAGAAGTGTATCCTCTGTAAAATGCTTCGGGCTTGAGGTCTGTCCCTCCTTGATCTTCACATCGGAGAGAGTAAGAACGGAGCCTTCCGTAACGGCCTGAATGGTATCCGGCTCCTCAGCTTTTTCCTTCTTCGGAGGGTAAACGGCCTCCTGGATAGCTTTCCATCCGAGATCCAGAATGGTTCTGCCTTTTGTGGTAAAGGTTTCACCGGCACATTCCATTTCCACTGAGGTTTCAGAGTATCGGAACGGATTCCCGACAGAGCAAATAAGCCTGGTAGCAATCAGCTGAAAAACTGCTTTTTCTCCGCTTGGCAGCTCTGAAATTGCTGCACGCTGAATGCTGTTTGTGGGAATAATGGCATGGTGATCCGTGACCTTCTTGCCATTGATGATCTGCTGCGCATGGACCGGAATATTCATATCCGCAGCAATGCCGGTTTCTACCTGAATTCTCTGAATAAGTCCTGGCAGCATACCGGCCATATCCTCTGTGAGATAGCGGCTATCGGTTCTCGGATACGTCACCAGCTTTTTCTCATAGAGGGACTGGGTATAATCCAGCGTCTGCTGCGCAGTAAATCCCAGCATGCGGTTGGCATCTCGCTGCAGGCTGGTCAGATCATAGGGAAGCGGAGCATTTTCCGATTTCTCCTTCTGCGTGACCTTCGTGATTCTGGCAGCTCCCGCCGTTCGACATTTTTCGACAATTTCCGCAGCCTGATTTCGTTCCTTCATTCGTTCACCACCTGCCTGTACCTGATCCGTAATCAACTGCACCGTGTAAAAGGGCTCCGGCTTAAAGGCCTTGATTGCAGCCTCACGCATCACCACCATGGCAAGGGTCGGAGTCATAACTCTGCCGACATTTAGCGTATGCCTGTAAAGGCATGAAAAAAGCCGGGTAGCGTTGATGCCGACGATCCAGTCTGCACGTTCCCGACAAAGGGCTGCCTCATAAAGAGAATCATATTCTGTTCCGGGCCTTAAGTTTTCAAAGCCCTCCATGATAGCGCTGTCCTCCATGGAAGAGATCCAGAGCCGTTCCACTGGCTTCTCACAGCCGCATTTGTTGTAGACCAGACGAAAGATCAGCTCGCCCTCGCGTCCGGCATCGCAGCAGTTGCAGATACTGTCCACATCAGCTCTTGCCATGAGCTTTTTCAGAATCTCAAACTGCTTTTTTGTTCCGGAGGAAACACGGTATTTCCATTCCTCAGGGATGATGGGAAGATCTGCATACTCCCATTTGCTGTACCTGCCGTCATATTCCTCTGGCTCCGAGAGCTCCACCAGATGACCAACACACCAGCTGACGACAAAACCTGCGCCCTCCAGATATCCGTCGTGGCGATCCCGTACACCGAGAACCTTGGCGTAGGCCTGCCCGACAGACGGTTTTTCTGTGATAATAAGCTTCAATTTCTGCACCTCCAGGTTAGATTTAGCCTCCAAATCCCGGAGACTATGTATCAGGCGACCACCTGGCCGCCCGGGCTTTAGCCCATTTTCTTATTCTTCACCGTCAGGACTGAAGGCTTCGGGATAGTCATCCTCGCCGTCTACAGAGTCGGTTTCATCCTCCTCGTAATCGTCTTCTTCGGGGATGTCATATTCTTCATCGTCATCATCCTGATAATCAACATCCGGATCCGGCTTGGCAGCTTCCTGTTCCTTTTTCTTCTTATTCATAAAGGTGTATCCGGCAAAGCCGATACCGCCGATACCGAAGATTGCCAGGAGCATCAGGGGAGCCCAGTTGCTTTTCTTCGCAGGCTTTTCAGGCTCCGGATCTGCAGGAGTGGTTTCCTTTTCAGGTTCGGTCTGCTGAGGCTCCGTCACAACCGGCGTTTTATGTTCCTCCTGATAGGCTGCCTGGGCATCCTCATCCAGAAGAGCGAAGAGGTCAGCCTCATCTACCAGATTCATGAAATGCACATTTTCATCACCGTCATCGTCGCGGTCAATCACCATATAGAAGGTATTTCCGTTCTTGCTGACGAGAGTGATGAACTGCTGACCAGCTCCTTTTACAGGACCGATATCATCCACCAAGGTCAGGTTGCCGGGAGGAGTCAGGCCATGACCCTCGGATACCTGCTGCTGGCTCTGGAACATCATAGTAAGCAGGAAGGTCAGAAGCTCTTCATTTACCTCACTGCCTTCAGAGGCTTTTTCCATCACGCGGAGATAATTGCTGTGTACATAGCCGCTCTGCTCCGGCATAACCACCTTGTACCAGTCACCGTCTTCACCAACGACCTTGACCTGTGCACCGGGAAGCAGATGCCCAATGATCTCATAGTTCATACCGGCTCCGGTGCGAAGGTGCAGATAGGAATTCACATTGGTAACCGTGCCGATTTTCTCATTTTCCAGCTGTTTTTCAGGATTGAAGCTCCATTCATAATCGCCCAGGGTGAAGGTATAATTGCCGTCCTCATCGACGGTCACCTTATAGGGAGCCTCCTGCGAATTACTTTCTGCAGGCTTTTCGGCCTTGGTTTCTGCAGACTTCGCTGTTTCAGAAGCAGACGCGGTGCTTTCCGCAGGCTCCGTCTCTCCGGTATAGGCAAAGGCTGTGCCTGCCATGGAAAAGGTCATCAGGATACCGGCAAGCAAAGCTGCCGTAAACTTCTTAAATCTCATCGTTGTTTTCCTCCTCATTCGTATACTGGGACATATCGGGAGTGCCATGCTGAAGGCTTTTCAGAACCTCAGCCAGTTGCTCCGGCGTAAGTCTGGCAGCGTGGACCATCTCATGGATCTCCGCATTTTCCTGTTCGCGGTATTTCTGGTCCCACTCCTTCATTCGCGCATCCCATTCATCACGCTTTCTGCGGGCTTTTTCACGCTCCGCAGCGATTTTATCGAGTCTTGCGCTCATATCAGATTCCTCCTTGTCGAAAATTGTCGATTTATCGAATACGGCCCATGCAGTAGTAATGCTGCTGCCAGTAGCTCGTTTCGATAGACGCATAGGATATCGGGTTTCCGCAGTGGATCATCATGCCGCCTCCGACATAGATTCCGACGTGCGAAGCGCCGCTTGTGTTATAGGTGCCCTGGAAGAAAATCAGATCTCCGGGCTTGGCCTCGGACTTGCGGATAATATCGCAGTAGCCCATCAGACCATTTGCAGTAGAGCGGCCAACATTCCAGCCGTTACCGGAATGATTGATAACCCAGGATACAAAGCCGGAGCAGTCGAAGCTGGTGCTCGGACTGGAGCCGCCCCAGACGTAAGGATAGCCAAGATACTTTTCAGCCTCCTCGATCATTCTGCGGAACTTTTCGTCCGTCAGCGCTTCACCCGGAATGTCATAATCCAGATATTCACTGCCGGGAACTGCAAAATTCACATCACCGAACAGATCATCTCGATTGCCGCGTGTTTCCATCAGCACATCGTAGCGCTCCAGCTGGTCATCTGTGAGGCCGGAGCCCCTGGCCACAACGCCGATACCGGTATTGGTGAGAGTGACGTTGAGAATGTAGTATTCGTATTCCACCTCAACCTCGTACTCGTAATCCTCCTCATAGGTTTCGCCGGTTTCCGGATCCGTGTAAGAACTGGTACCGGTTCGAGTTTCTGTACGAGTTCGGATTTCAACCTCTTCCTCAAGAGTCAGCTCATACTGTTCATTGAAAATTCGCTGCAGTTCGGCTTGCACCTGGGAACGGGTATAGTTTTCAAACTGCACCGTCAGAAGTGCTGCCAGCTCATAAGGGTTATGACCGATCTCAGCCAGGTTATAGCGATACTCATCGTAGCCGGGATATTCAGATTCAATGTTGCTGATACGGTTTCGAAGGGCTGTTTCCAGCGCCTCATAATCTGTATCCGCGCCTTGAAGATCCTCATCCTCAGCCGTAAATGAAGTGCCTAGGATGGTGTTGCCCATGCTGTTCATCATCATGGAACAAGAGGACACCATGCCGGAGATAACCAGAATCATCAGACCTGCACAAAGCATCAGAATGATGATGTGAGAATGGTTCTTTACGAACTGCAAAAGCCGTTCGCCGGTTTCCTTCAGCGTATCCGTAAACCTCTTGGAGCCCTTTGCAGCTGCGCCGGTATGCGCTGCATCCTGTCCGGCCTTCATAGCTGCGTACTGCTTTTTGATCTCCTGTCGCTGCCGCCATCTTGAAAAGGGACTGGAGGCTGCGCCGGGATTATCCTGCATTGCCTCCTGAAACATGGCATCTATATTGGCTTTATCGGCCTTGGCCTCCAGCTTTTGTGCCTTGGAATATTTCTTCAGCTTGTGGCTGTAGACCACGTGATCTGCAGCATGAACTGTACTCTCGGCAGTGCCTTCGGCGAAATGCGCTGCATCTACACCCACATTTCGGTCCTCGTTATTGCTGTTCACCGCCTGATGGAGCTTGCCGGAGACGGCAGCTGCTGGTGTATGCGTCATTGCTCTTGCTGCACTTGCCGGATTCTTTGCAGAGCCGGGGGCTTTCTTGCCCTCCGGATCCACAAAATGCAGCTTTTTCTTAGATTTCTTTGCTTCTGCCTGAATAAGCTTTCGCTGGGCCTTCTTTTTCCCGGCGTCGCCCTCAGACTTTTTTTCTGCCTTCTGCCGGTTCTGACGCAGGGTATTGTCTGCGCCTTCACGCTCCCTGCGAAGCTTCTGACCGGCAGGCTGTTTTTCCTGCTTCTTTTCCATTTATGCCTCCTTTGCCTCCTGAACCTCAGCCAGCTTGGTGGTCATAATGCTGTACAGCTCAAGGTCTGTCGGGAAGTGATCCACGAAGGGCAGAATGACATTTCCATAAAATAAAAGGCCCTCGCCTTCACCGGACTGGGTGACATACGAGAGCTGATGCGGAGAAATATTGAGCTGACTGGCCAGGATCTGCCTGTCTCCGGCAGCCTGATTCAGCATGATAATAAAATCAGAGTTCTCAAAGATGTTTTCGACCTCTCTGGAGGACAGGAGGTCCTTGACGTTCTGGGTGATCCCGGTCGGAATGCCGCCCCATTTACGGAATCGCTTCCAGATTTCAACACTGTAGGCTGCGGTCTGTTCCTCCTTCAGAAGCAGATGGAACTCATCCATATAGTAGCGGGTTGCTTTACCGGCGTTACGGTTGGCAGTAACACGGCCCCATACCTGATCCTGAACCACCAGCATGCCGATTTTCTTCAGCTGCTTGCCCAGCTCCTTGATGTCATAGCAGACAAAACGGTTTTGCACATCTACATTGGTGCGATGGTTGAACAGATTCAGCGAGCCGGTGACATAGATTTCAAGTGCTGTTGCCACATGTTTGGCTTCCTTTTCCTCCTGATTCAGAAGGGCTTCATACAGATCCTGCAGAATCGGCATGTTTTCAGGTCTCGGATCCTCAAAGTATTTCTGATAGATCTGATGGACACAGCGGTCGATAACCGTTTTTTCTACCGGCTGCAGACCTTCCTTGCCGCCCACAATCAGCTCACAGAGAGACAGAACAAAGTCTGCCTTTAAAGCAATCGGGTTATCCTCCTCAGAATAGTTGGCATTGATATCCATCGGGTTAATATACTGCGTGCTGGAGGGACTGATCTTGATAACCTGGCCTTCCAGCTTTCTCACCAGTGCGGTGTACTCAGCCTCAGGGTCACAGACGATGATATCGTCATCGGATACCAGAAAAGCATTGGTGATCTCTCTCTTTGCAGAGAAGGACTTACCGGAACCGGGAGTACCAAGGATCAGGCCATTCGGGTTCTTCAGCTTCTTTCTATCCACCATGATCAGGTTGTTGGAAAGTGCGTTCAGACCGTAATAGATAGTTTCCTTACCGGACTGGAACAGCTCCTGTGTGGTGAACGGAACAAAGATTGCCGTGGAGCTTGTGGTCATACCGCGCTGGATCTCAATCTGGTTATACGCCAGCGGCAGGGAGGACATGAGCCCCTGCTCCTGCTGATAATCCAGCCTGCGCAGATTGCAGTTGTATTTCTGAGCGATGGAGCTTGCCTGGAATACATTGGTTTCCAGCTCTGCCTCCGTTTTTCCAGTGTTCATCACCAGGAAGGTCAAAAGGAACATTCGCTCGTTCTGACTCTGCAGCTCCTTAAGCAGTGCCTTCGCATCCTTACCATAGGTAGCAAGGTCGGAAGGAATGATATCCATATCGTAGCCAGAGCGAACTGCCTTTTTCTGCTCCTCAATCTTGCTGCGGTCCAGCTCTGTAATGGTACGTTTGATGGTTTTGATTGCCTTATTCTGATCCACTGACTGAATGTGCATGGTAACGATCTGACTGGATTCCATTTCCAGAAAATCCTTCAGCATCTGGTCACTCAGGTCAGAGGCCGTAATCTGCAGATAGGACATGGAGCCGTAAAGCCCGCCCATCTGGAATACGCGGCTTTTAGGGAAGGCAAAGCAGGTCGGAGCAATGAAGTCCTTCACGGACATACCGCTTCCCACAAGCCATTTCCAGTCGAAAAGGAACTTCTCATTGTCACCTTCACCCATGTGGAACATGGAATGCATCAGGTGCAGGCGTTCCTTACCGGACAGGGTTTTCGCTCTGACTCCCAGCCTGCGGAAGTTGTTCAGAAGGTCAATTTCAACATGCTGCAGCCTTGGCTTGGCCTGCTTCATGGAATCGGCCTCGATACCGAAGGTGAGATATTTGGTCTTGGTCAGACCGTTGTTGCCCTGGGCCAGCTGGCGCTTCAGCATGGAGCTGAATTCGATACGGATGTGATTGAACATATCCTTTTTGAAGGGAATGCGAATCATTTTCTCAAAATCCGCAGCGTCCGTTGCCATATTCATGAAGGACAGCTCAAAGCGAATGGAGCTATCGAAGAAATTCAGGAAGCTGCACCATTCCTCAAAGATTGCGGTCTGGTCCTCCTGTTGGGCAAGCTGATAATTGATATCCTGAAACTGGATGGTTTTCGTGTAATAATTGTCCGTCACGCGGCAGATGCCGTCCGGAAACATTCGCTGAAACGGAATACTGTCCTGTGCGGTCTGCGGGATATTCGGATCTCTCGTATTTCTTTCCTGGATCTCACGAAGCTGCTTCTGCTGTTCCTTGGAAAGGCCCTTGGGCATTCGGAGCTCAGGCTCCTTCTTTTTCTTTCCGAACAGCCTGAGAACGGGATCCAGGAGCTTTTTCATAAATGCAAACAATACGTTCTACCTCCTTCTCCGCCTGATACTGTCGCATCACGGCAGCGTAGTAATTGTTGGTCTTATAGGGCCTGACCTTCGGCCTTTTGAAACGGGACTCATAGAAATGCTTCGCCACCACCTCCAGCGGCTGTCCGTCCTTTTCATACATGGCAAGGAAGAACATGGGCATCATCACAACGATCATACCCATCGCCGCAAAGCTGATATTTCCGGTGCTTTTCAGGACAAAGAAGAGCGGAACGCCGATCAGCGCTCCGGCACCGAAGCAGAGCAGCTGCCTCTTTGTCAGGTTCATGAATACCTTGGTTTTCACCTTGGATAAATCTCTGGGAACAGAAATAAATGCGGCCATAGGATTTCACCTCATTTCTTAATGCGCCGCAAAGACGCTTTTTGCCAGGGAACCGGTCTTGAACAATGTGAAGCACAGCAGCACTGTATATCCCAGTACGCCCCAGATGCTCATTACAATGTCATCCGAGAAGGCGACGCTCTGGATCAGCACCGCGTAAATGCCTACGCAGATCATAATCAGGAAGCCCTGGAAGCCTAAAGCAAACAGTGAGCGAAGATAATTCTGTCCGGTATGGCTCTGTTCACGGTTGCCGAAGGTGGCAAAGGGAATCGGAGCCAGGCTGGTGACCATATAGATCTCGATCATACGGCCATAGACGATCACGAAAATGACAGCGGACAGTGCCATCATGGTGACCTGCACGATAAAGGTCTGCAGATACAGACCCAATAGCGGTCCCAAGTCCATGGCCTCCAGCGTGGACTGCATCGAGGCAAGGGCATCAGCATCTATCGCCGTGCTGCCCTGGATGATACCGCCGCTTTGTGAAATGACATGCTGCGCCACATCAAAAACTGCCATGGTGATATTGAAGCAGTTAGTGATCAGCATCACTGCCATAAAGGTCTTGAAAACCCATTTGAAAAAGATCCAGGTCTCAAAGTTTGCCAGGTTGTTGTGTTCAATAATCATCTGAATTAGCTCGTAGCAGGCAATAAAGGTTAGTATCAGGCCTGCTATCGGAACGATCACCGACTCGGAGATGTTTCGGATCAGGGAAAAGACCGCCGGCGAAAAGCTCGCCGGGGTCATTCCCACATCGCCCGCAATCTCGCCAACCTGCTGGTTGACCGAGTCAAACATCCCCGACAGATTTCCCATAATGCCGCTGATAAGCATTTCCTTCAGCCATTCAGTGATCTGGTCGAGTATGCTTTGCATGGGCTAAGCCTCCTTGTGTTGATTAACCGAAGAGTCCGGAAAGTAAAGGTACCAGAGTGGTTCCGATGAGAGCGACACCGCCGCCTGCCATGAGCTGTTTTATCCCCAATTAGGTGTAAAATTCTGCTCGATGGCGGGCGGCGGCGTACAAAAATCTATATGGTGTTTTTAAGAGAACCGTCCCGGCGGGACAGGTCAGGCAGTGACCTGTTCCACCTCCGGGATGGGTTTGAGATTAAAATGAATTTCGATAGAAATGTGTCTTGTTTTATCTTCGTCAATGCGCTCATGCACGACGATTTCTTTGATTAAGCGGTT